>ERZ1036420.32-NODE-32-length-221022-cov-43.533270_pt1 | contig 221022 bp, 194 predicted proteins | sample MGYA00514220_ERZ1036420 | MGnify/ENA primary metagenome ERZ1036420 (study PRJEB33795, sample SAMN09464938) | human gut metagenome | host: Homo sapiens | place: USA: Stanford, California | collected 2016-10 | study: EMG produced TPA metagenomics assembly of the...
TAAAAAGGAACAATTACAGAAGACGTATGGTATACTAATGGAGAAGGAGATAGATCAGGAGGTCATGACGATGTGCAACTTTAGCGATTTTATTGAGCAAAGAGGGATTGAGCAGGGCTTATTGCAGGGAAAAGCTGAAGGAAAAGCAGAAGGGAAAGTGGAAGCAACACTTCTACATGTAAAAAAACTGATGCAGAGAATCGATGTCAGTGCGGTGGATGCTATGAATATACTGGATGTTGAAGAAGACATACGACCTACCATTCTGCAATCTCTACATCTATCCTAAAAAGCTATGCCCACAATACTTTTAAAGAGCTGTATCTCAGCTCTTTTTCATTTAATATTCGTTGTTTACTTTTCTTGATGTACATAAGTAATGGAGTACTATTCTGATACTATAATTTTAGGCTTTTACCTTCAGCATACCAACTATGAAAAAATTGATATTACAGACGATTCAAGAAAATGAAAGTCGGATATTCTTTGCATAAAAAGAAGCACTGAAAAGGAGTCTCTAAAAAATCACTTGACGTATCAGTGTCCTAACGTATAATATTAAGTAAAGGATATAGAAAGACAGAGGAACAGCTGCGATGAGAATTTGATAATCTAATTTACAAAAACGTGAAAACTAGCAGACATACCATAGCGTATGTACTGTTTTGCGGACTGTGGGTTAAATTATCATTGTGTTTTTTTATCAATCTGTTCTTTTCTTATACTTCAATGCATGTAGAATGCAGGTAAGATAGATATCGAGCATAGATTTTTTATATATGATAATCCACCCGCTCATAGGGAGGGATTCTATGCTGCTGGAATTACAGCATGTAATAAAAAGGTTTCATGATAAAGAACTGCTTCATATACCGGTATGGCAGATTCATCAGGGTCAGCGGATTGGACTGATTGGCGCAAACGGATGCGGAAAAACCACACTTTTGCGGATTTTACAGGGAGTGTGTGTGGTTGAAGAAGGTGTTGTACGTAGATTTTGTACGCTTTCCTATTTTGAACAGCTGTCACAACAGGTTTCTTATGGGGATGGAAGACTACTGAGGGAATTATCTGTTTCTCATCTGCAATCGAAGAAACAGGTAAGCGGTGGGGAACAGCAGAGGCTGCGGTTGTCAAAAGCACTGAGCACACCCTGTCATCTGTATCTTCTGGACGAGCCGACAAGCAATCTGGATCAGCAGGGAATTGCCTTTGTGAAAAAAGCCCTGCAGAATATGGATTCCTTTGTACTGGTTACGCATGAGCGTTCCCTGTTACAGGAGGTATGCAACCAGATCATTGAAATTAAGGATGGCAGGCTGCACATATATGAAGGTAATTATGAAAGCTATCTTTATCAGAAAGAGGAACATAGAAAATATCTGCAGCACCGTTACTATACAATCGAGAAGCAGCGTCACCAGCTGCAAAAGGCGTATGAGCAAAAAATAAAGCAGGCACAAAAGGCGAAGCGGAAGCCGCGAAATGTTTCTAACAGTGAACGTAAAATGCGGGGAAAGGTCGCGCTTCGAAAGTCCAAGGACGGTATCAGTAAGGCGATGTATCGGCAGGCGGATGCGATTGCAAGCCGTATGGAGCATTTGGAAAAGGTTGAGGTGTTAAAAGAGGAAGAAGCAATTGTGATGGATGTACAGGCGCTGGATCTGCCAAAAGGAAAATGGCTGTTGAAAGCAGAAGGACTAAGTGTTTCCTATGGAAGGCACAATGTGCTAAAGAATGTGCATTTCTTTATGAAAAATCACAGTAGAGTAGCTCTTGTTGGAGAAAACGGCTGTGGCAAAACAACGCTGCTGCAAGCGATTGTACAGGGAAATCCTGCGATATGGAAGGCACCAAAGGTGAAGATTGGCAGATTGTTTCAGCAGTTTGAGAATTTGAAGGATGAGCAAAGTGTATATGAGAATGCCATGGCGGATAGTGTGCAGGGGGAGCATGTCGTGCGCACAATTCTGGATCGGTTGTTATTTCAACAACAGGATTTGAAAAAGCCGGTAGCTGTGTTAAGCGGTGGAGAGCGGATGCGGCTTGGCTTTGCGAAGCTGATGGTAGGTTCCAGCAATCTGCTGCTTCTGGATGAGCCGACAAATTATCTCGATCTTCCTTCCATTCGCTGTATCACAAAGCTGCTGCAAAATTATGAGGGAAGTGTATTGTTTGTATCTCATGATGCGGCATTTATCAAAGAGGTCGCAACTGAGGTATGGGAGCTTCGCGAGCATACGCTGTACATGCCGCAGGACTGTGTGAAGTCATGCAGTAAAAAGCAGGGACAAATCGATCCGGATATAGCGACAAAGCGAATGATTCTGGATATGCGCAGAAGTGAGGTGGCACATCGACTCATACAGGCATCAGGTGATCGGGAAGTACTGGAGAAGGAATATGCTGAAATAATGGAAAAACTGAAAAATCTATAGAAAGGGATTTGTCAATCTGTGCTTTTCATGATACCATGGACGGTAGCAGGTAGTCCGGATAGGAAAGAGATGCATGATTCGCGGATTCATGAAACTTCACAGGAGCATCAGGGCGATGAAATTCTTTCCAGGTCACTGCAAATCGTTGCCGCAGGGGGATTTGTGAACAGGCATATACGACCAAATATCAAACGGATATTTCTGATTCGACGGACTGACACGCTATCTTATATGAACGATAGCATTGCAGATGTCTTCTATGGAAGCTTCAATTCATTTTTTGATGCAGAGACGCTGCAACGATACAGCAGCTGTGGATGTGTCGATATTCTGCACAAGGTTGGCAAAGAATATGAGGCGATGATGAAATGGAAGGCATTATAAGTGAGCGTAGCATTCGATTACGTAAATGTTAACAAGGAGAAGCATACATGGACATACATAATCATAATCTGAATATACATTATTCCATACCGGAAAACTTATGGAATGAGCTGGTAGAAATGTTTGCACAGCTGCCGCATTATCGGGGCTTTAGTGATGGCTGTCCGCAATGGTATGGATGTGACGGAAAGCTGATTGAGGCTTCTTTGGAGACCAGTGGTCTGCAGTTTTACGCAGAGCTTCCACAGGAGGAATGGGATGCGTGGTTTGCGCAGTTTCAGCGCAGAGCAGAGAAAATCCTGGGATATCCCATAGGTGAACCGGAAGACGGATATGAATTTCGGATTTATGACTGAATAGAAAGATGAAATGATAAAGAATCGCTCAGATAGCAGTGGACGATGATTTTCTTCGCAAAAATCCATTGAACTGGCATCTGCCAATGTCAATGATTCTGTTACCAGAGAAGCGAATACCCGGAAACAGCAAATAGATCTATTTGACAAAATTCGAGATAGATTCGAAACCTTGCAGTATATTCTGGGTCACGCAGACATCAGTGTAGCCTTGAACACATACACCCATGTGAATTTCGATATGCAGAGGAAGAAGTATATCGGATAGCGAAGGATTAAAAAAGCCCGTTGGTAAGGATGCTTGCTTTACCGATGGATTTACAAGGATTGCAGGGAAAGACATGAGAAAACACGAAAAGATATGAGAGGATACCTTGAAAAACGGAAAACCCTGAAATATCAAGCGTTTGGAAAGAAACATAAGACTTAAATGGAGATATGAGCACATGATAAAAATACTATTCATTTGCCACGGCAATATCTGTCGATCCACAATGGCGGAATATGTTATGAAGGATTTGGTGAAAAAAGAAGGAATGCAGGACAGATTTTATATTTCATCCGCCGGCACAAGCCGCGAAGAAATCGGAAACGGAGTTCATTATGGAACACGCCGTAAGCTGCGTGAAGAAGGAATACCGGTGGGAAATCACAGGGCTGTACAGATGTGTGAAGCAGATTATAAAAAATACGATTATTTGATTGGTATGGATGGCGCAAACATGAGAAACATGGAACGTATTGTTCATGGTGATCCAAAGCATAAGCTGTATCTGCTGCTTGACTTTACAAGCCGCCCGGGCGCAATTGCCGATCCATGGTATACTGGTAACTTTGATGCTACGTTTACCGATGTGATGGAAGGCTGCAGTGGTCTTCTGAAGTATTTGAAATCACAGTGGACAGATGAGAATTATTGACAGTGATATACGCAAGAAAAAACACGCATGAAATTGTGAAGGGTTCTTTCTTACTTTAGGGTGTTTGCAAAAGGGAGACTTCAACTTCTATTGATAACTGCAATCGTATGGAAGTCTCCCTATGTTAAGTTTACCCACAATCGAGAAAGAACCTTGTGAAGAGCATGCGTGTTTTATGCTATACAAAGAATCTGAAGGGCGAAGAGAGCAGATACTGCACATATAGGAAGCTTGCCAGTTCACTTCTGTTATAAAAGCTTTACATTTTGTTTAGATTGCCTTTTCGTACCTATGATATAGTTCTTACAGCCACATACTACCTGTATACTGTGGCATATTCATTTAATTCCATAATTCTGGATATGGAATCCACAAAGAAACCGCCGGTGTCCGTTACATCCGGCGGCTTTCTTATTTCTGGCAATGTGGACAGTAATAAATACTTCCCCCCAGATATTGCTCTTTCTGAATTCTGCCTCCGCATTTCGGGCAGCCATCCTTATAATGCCCTGCCGACATGACACAGTGATACCCGCCCTTTTCACCATAAATGTTCTTCTCACTATCCCTGCCGCCTTCCTGTACCATCTGCTGCAGCGTCTGCTTCATTGAGAAAAACAATGTGTTTATTTCATCCTTTGTCAGTGTATTCATTTTCCGTTTCGGATGCAGTCCCGCATAAAACAGGATATCCTGACAGACACCGTTTCCGATTCCTATAAACCTCTGCTTTGTCGCCAGAAAGGCTTTCACACTCAGCTTTTCTGTTTCATGATGCAGCTTGCTTAAAAAATTGTCGTACGTGAAGCACTCGTCCAGCAAAGAACAGCTTTTCAGCTCTGCCTCATAATAGGCATCCTGTGCACCCTCAGTCTTTGGAAAAACATGTATTGCCGCATACATGGAGGTCGTAACGTGCAGACAGCTTCCATCTGTAAACATAAGCAGCAGCTTGCTTTTTTTGAATTGCTGTGGTTTTGCAAACCAGCGGATATTTGCTCCATCACGAAAGGTCAGCACCTCATCCTCAATCTCCAGTTCCACATAGAAGCTGCGCTCTACTACAGCGGTTACGGCTTTGTTTTTCAGTCGATCGTGATAGGTATCCGGATTACCATAATAAAACGTGAATTTGTGATCCGTGAAATTTCCGGACACACTTTGAATAGTTTTTCCAAGAACCTCTTTACGTAAATCTGCTGCTATTGTTCTTGCTTCAGGAAGCTCAATCATATACATCACCTGTATAGATTGTATCAGAAAAAGGTACAGCTGCCTATGATCCTCCTGTATTTCCCAAAGATGATGAAAAAAAAGATGCTCGAATGAGCATCTGAAGATGTAAACTGGCAGGGGTAGAGAGGATCGAACTCCCATCAGCGGTTTTGGAGACCGTTATACTACCATTGTACTATACCCCTAGGCTTTAACGCTTTATTATATTATCACAGAAAAAGATTTATGGCAATAAGAAAATCGTAAAAATTACAGGAACCGCGGCATCTGATCCATCCATTTCTCAGGTTGCCGTCTCTGCAATATCATTGATCATGCACATCGCTTTTTGCATATTGCGACACAACTCCTGAAATCCTAAAAGGGTATGGCATACTGCTTATTCATAGCTACAGCACCTGGTAGCCAGCAAACCTTCATAGGGAAATACAACTGCGTATCAAAGCACTTCCCTTCATACCATGGGCATAGTGAATATATCGCTGCTGCACAGCTTACTTTCAATCTATGACAGCGAACAATCATATGAGTATCACAATATTACTGTGAGCAAATAAGTTTGCATATACAAAAAAAGGTGATACAATAACCATGCCATCAATCTTCTCTATAAACTCCCGATGGTGCTGCTCTTCACATCCAAAGAGCGGCTTTTTTTTGTTCCTCAGCTGCTTATGCGAATAAAGCGATACTTATGAATACATGAATGCACAGTCCCTGGAAATCTCTATTCAAAAAAAGGCTCCCATGAAAGAGAGCCTTGTGTCATTTCCTGCTAGCTATATCTGAATGGAGATTTCGTAAATTATCTGCCGCAATCAGCCATCACTGCCTATATCCGTTGCGTCAGTTCTGCTTTTACAGGCGGCGATACACATTGTCTGATCATAATCACCACATGGATTTCCGTTCATATCACGGAAGAATGCTATGCTTGTAAAGCCTGCCTCCTGCAGTGCTTCCTGCAGCTCTGCTTTCGTAAAGGTATGCTCCCATACATGAAACTGACGGATATCATCCTCTGTTATCGCGATATATCGGTTCAAAACAGTATTGTCTTCCTCATAGCGAAAAACATCATGCAGAGTCAGGCATCGCTCATCCGCCCAGAAGCCATCCTCTGTAATTTCCCATGTTTTAGATTCAGGTACTCCGTCGTAGCGGGAAGGAAGAAATACATCAAAAAGCAGGACGCCCTCCGGCTGTAACCAGCTGTAAACGGAAGCCAGCAGTTTCTTTCTGTCCACAGCAGACAATACACCAAAATCACAGTAAATCAGGGTGATGATGTGAAATCTGCTGTTCATGTGCAGCTGTGTATAATCAGCACACAGATAGTGTATGGAAAGCTGCTGCTGTCTGGCAGAATGCATTGCATAGGTAATCGAATGCTCGGAAAAATCCACACCGGTGACTGCATATCCCTTTTTGCAGAAGCGCTCCGTATAAACACCGGGTCCGCAGCCAAGGTCTAGTAGTGTCGGATATCTTTCCGCTGGAAACTGCCTGCTTATCCAGTCGATGGCTTTTTCCACGGTTTCGATCCTACGAGTTGCGGAGTCCTCGGTAGTATCCAGATGTGCTTTCAGCATACGTTTTACCGTATGCGGATCACTCCAGATATTGTCCTTGCTTGTTTCATACAATGCCGGTTTTTGCATTGCTATGGTAAATAGTTTTTTCATTTGTTCTGTCCTTTCTTTTCCTGATGGCAGCTTACGAAAAGCCTGTGGATATCCCACAGGCTGTTATAAACATTTCTGTGGAAGTAGCTGATACAATGACCACGATATAAACCCTGTCTGATACAGGCTGTTTTATATCTGTTTTCTGATCATTTTCTACTTTTCCACGTTTCACTTCATTACGCCTTCAACAGCGTCAAGTGCGCCGGACAGAACCATCTCCTTTAAAAGCTGCCACGCTCTCATTATACAGAATATGGACGACAGATGCAATTGAATTTTCAAGAAGCTGTAAATCTGTTAGCATCTACCGATTTACATTACCGATGCAGTCGCATACATAGCATTGCTTTTGATAGCTCAAAATGAAGGTATGTAAAAACAACCGCTCGAAAAGTCGCTTTTGTGGCGGGAATGTTCCTGTGAAAGCATGCGACAGCATGCAGGGGTAGCCATATTAGCTTTTTCTATCAGGCAACCTGACGGGCACGGGTTGCACTGCCTGATGGCATCCATTCCTGTATGGATTCAAACAGAAAAGATTAACGGCTGTTTTTTCGTGCAATGAAAAGATTGTGATTGCTGTGTCCCAAAAAGGATGGTTTTTCACATGTTTTGAAATGGTATCGCATCCATACCTGAAATTCCTCTGCAGTAAAGCGATTGATACGCTCACTCATCAATTCCGCAAGACCGTCTGCCGCAACATGCTTCAGCTTTTCTAAGGGAAAGGGATGAAACAGCTCATCTATGCTTTGCTCGTCATGAAACACAAACGGGTCATTGTGAAGCTGCAGGGTTTTCGCATCAAATTCATCTCCCGTAAGGAATCCCTCCACATGCATGGTTTCCGTTGCCATTACCATATCGTGTGGAATATAGGCAAACATCAGGATGCCCTTGTTTTTGCATACCCGGCAGGCTGCCTCGATAGCCTGTAGCTGCTCCTGTGTTTTCGAAAGGTGATACAGGGGACCGAAGCAGAGAACCATGTCAAACTTTGAATTCCAGTCCTCCGGCAGGTGTGCGGCATCACATTCCAGAATGGTGATATCCATATCCCTTGTTTTTCTGCTTTCCATAATCTGAACATGCTTTTTAACCGGTTCCACCGCAGTAAGGGAATACCCCTCCTTCGCTAAGGCGAGAGAATATGCACCACAGCCTGCACCGATTTCCAGAATCTGCGCCTGTGTATTTGCATATTGATGAATATAGTGCATGGTTGTCAGGTACTCAACCTGACTTGCATAACCGTGAAAGAGTCTTTTTTCCTCCTCAAAGTGTTCATACAATTCCTGTAATTCCATAATCACTACCTCCTTTCGTTTCCAATAGTATACAGGAAACCGTACACCGATATGGAAAATCTGCAGATTGCTGAGAAAAGAGGTGTTAAGCTGATGAATTCTTTATCAGGTGCAGAAACACTTTATCAGAAAAGGGAACTTCAAGGCTGTTGCAATATCAATGTATTAAAATCTTCAAGTAAGCTGTGTAGGGAATTTGATTACAGCTGCAGCTGTTTCATATAAAGATGCAGATCCTTGTAATTTCTGGTTTTGGGAATCAAAAGTTGAAGCTCATGAAGAAAAACGATTTGAAATTCCACTGCGAGATCATTCATCAATGGCAGACATCGCTTCATAAGATAATTCTGGGCAGTCCGCGCATCCGCATGAGGCAGCAGTTCATAAAACCCCCACAGAGTCTGCAGACGTTCACTGCAGTCACGCATATCATAGGATTGCGCAAGAACCTTTTCAATTCCTTTCCCTTGAAGCCGCTGATTGTGAATATACCAAAACATGAATGGCAGAAGCTGGCGGGTATGATTTTTCAGAAACAGGCAAAGATAATATTCCTCCTTCTCATACTCCTTCTGGTTATGATAAACACCCGAGAGATTGAAATAATAGGTGATTCTGCGCTCTGCCTTGATCGTATGCTCCAGCAGCAGCTTTTCACACATCCTGTGCAGGTCCTCAAAGGCAGGTACATGAATGCGGGCACTGATCAGGCAAAGCCAGTGATACAGATCAAACAATGCTGTCCAGTTTCCGCTGTGCTCCTCCTTCTTTGTAAATTTCTGCAGCTGCCTCCACGCAGGCAGGTCATTATGCTCCAGATTTGTCTGATGAAGCGCATAGGTAATACAGTTTTTCACAGAATCGGGATGAGAAAGCATAGGAAATATGGTCAGCAGATTGCGCAGCTGATTTCGATCATGGGGAAGGGTATATTGATAGTGATAAAGGATGGAGGCATACACAGATTCCAATTCTCTTGGCAATACGCTATGAAACTGCATCAGCCAGTCATATTCCTCTGACTTCAGCAATCTGTCCTTTTTCAAAGCATCCAGCAGGATGGAAAGACTTTTTAAAACCACGCTCTCCCAGCTGTATTGTCTATAGGGGGAAAGAAGCTGCAGCAGCTCCCGGATACAGCTACAGCATGCCTCCTCCTCATAAGCGTTCCAGCTTTCAAAGAGCTTCTGCAGAAAAGGCGTCAGCAGGGGATCAGGATTGCATGCATAATTATACTGCAGATCAAGCAGGGCAAACAACTGATCATAGATATCCATATCCTGCAGCGCTTTTCCGTTTTCCAAGGCAATGTAGCTGCGAAGTGAAACAGCATGACCCAGTGTTTCGACAAGCTCCTTTTGGGTATAGCCGAGTGCTATTCTTTTTTGCCGAATCAGCCAGCCATAGCGTTTTCTGTGTTCTTTACATATATCCAGCAGCATATGATCATGTCCTTTCTTACAGGTGAAGACTCTCATACCAAATAACACGTATAGAAAATCATGTCGATTCCTACAATGATTGGAGCTTGTCTATTTTGTCGTTCTAACAGTCTATTCCCGCTTTCTGACAGTCTGCATAATGGAAGTAGATACAACTCCCCATTATGGAGGTTATGCAAACGCACCTGCTTTCTGCCAGCCTGCAAATGGAATTAGAATGTTCACGTTGCATGTTTAAGCCTTTTCTCCATTATAGCATATGGATTGGGATTGCAATAAGCAAACCAGTGTTTCATATAGGAAAAACAGGAGGTGGATTACAGGGCATTCTGCATGATTTCCTTGATGCTTTCGTATATTTCAATAGAAGAAATTCGTATTCTGCTATAAAGAAGCAAGCTGCTGCATACCTTTTTAAGGTACAGGAAATATCAGAATAAAGGAAGCATGTGTAGAAAAAGATTTGAAGAATGATATGAAAATATTTAGAGAAAGTTAAGATTTAACTGCTATACTTACTCGAGAGCTTAGAAAGCGGGGTGTTTTATGCAGACTACCTGGAAAAAACGAATCCTACAGATTCTATTGCTTCTGTCACTGACAGCCTTTGCCTGCTGGTTTGCGTTAAAGGATGATTGTGCAGAGGTTTTATATAATATTTTTCATATATCCTGGTATTGGATTGTGCTTATTGCGGTACTGGGCACCGCTTATTATCTGCTTCAGGGAATCGTCTTATACAGGATAGCAAAACCCTATAAAACGGATATCCGCATATGGGACGGAATACACAATGCGTATATTGCAGCTTTTTTCAACGGTGTTACCCCGTTGGGCGGAGGACAGGTGGCTCAGACCTATGCATTTCGTAAGCTGGATATGCAGTACAGTGATATCGCCAGTGTACTTTGGAAGGACTTCTTCCTTTATCAGAGTACAGTCCTGTTTTATGTGAGCATACTGCTGCTTACACGGTTTTCCTATGCAATGGAACATTTTCAGATCTATTTTTTTCTGGTGCTGCTTGGCTTTGCCATCAATGCCTCTGTCATACTGATTTTATGGACGATGGCCAGATTTCCAAAGCTGTATGTGAAAATCAGCCGTGGAATTGTCAATGTCGGCTTTCGTTTTCATATTGTGAAGAATAAGGCGTATACACTGGAAAAATGGCAGGGACAGATTTTATACTTTAATGAGGAAATCAAAAAGCTGAAGGAGGACCGCCGCATGATTGTGGAGGCTGTTCTTCTGAATTTTCTGCGTATGACAATTTTCTATGCAATTCCCTATGTGGCGGCATTGGCGCTGCAGGTACCCTTGTCCCTTTCTGATTTGATCAATGTTTTGCTGATGTCTGCGTGTATCCATATGCTGAATGCCTTAACGCCTCTTCCCGGAGATACCGGATGGACAGAAAGCGCATTTATTCTGATATTTGCAGTTCTGTTTGGTAGAACAGAAGCGAGCAGTGTTATGATATTATGGCGTGTGGCAACGTATCACATCCAGCTCATTGCAGGAGGGATTATTTTCCTGTATGTGAAATCAGCAGGCACCAAAAGACAGAGGCAGCTGCCAACAGCGAAGTCTCTTCCATAACGTTCCAACCACAGGTGAAATGCTGTAAATACTGTAAATACTGAACTGCGAACAAACAAGCATAAGCTGGAAAAGAGGTCTAATGAATGCCAATCTCAATAAAGCAAGCAATATCATCCGAAAAGTATATCCAAGTATGCCAGAGCGAGAGCGATTCGTAGAGGCACTGGGAACGTAGTGGATCTAAATTATGGTAAAGCTATCGTGGTAAGAGGCGAAGCAGGTCCAGCTACGTGTATCTGAACACGAACAAAACGTTTTAATGAGCGCGCAGGCATGCATTAGAAGCCGCTTGCTTTATATTATAGCTGACGGCAATTCACAAAGCTGTATCATCCATCATGCTGTTACCCAGGTGCATATTCCTAAAGCAAACGGTGCACCTTTTTCTGCTTTTTATGTATGCTTTCAGGCCAAAACCTTACAGCTGAACGAAATGCTGTTACGCCGCATGATGATAACAATCGTGTTCGCTTTCGGATATCCGCATCTGCAGCCTGCTTCCATGTCACCCTTGCTACAAACGGGCAATGGAAACAGCCGATAGATGGAAACTTTCCTGTTATCTTATGAATAAAGTGTGGTAAAATAAAACAGATAAAGGAAAAAAGGGTCAAATATTATGAAGACTGACAACAATGGTACGGTGCTGTACAATCGTTCAGAGCTACAGGCTGTTTTTTCTCAGCTGCAGCCGCGCGAGGAATATTCTCTTCTGCATTTTAATGTTAAGAAATTTCGATATTTTCTTGGCCGATATGACCATGAAACAGGGGAGGAGCTGCTTCAACAGATTCTGAAGACTTTCACAAAGGGATTGAAGAAAGGACAGTATCTGCTGTATACAGGTGGGGATGATTTCATATTCCTCATTCATGAGTGGCGAAAAAAGAAGATTATTGATGAGCTTATTCAAAGAGACTACGAGGGCTATGAGCTGAAGGATTCTCGTTTTTTCAACAAAGTGTTTTTTTCCATGGGGGTGTGTCGTCTGCGGGATTTCCCGGAGGCGGATTTTGAAACCTGCTGCTTATATGCATGGCTTGCACGCATAACATCAAATGAGCATGAAAAGAAAAGCTCGGATTTTAAGTTTTTTACCAGAAAACAGCTGCAGGAATTTCAAATGCGATCGCAGCTTGAGGTGAAGACAGTCGAGGCCTGCCGCAAGGAAACCTATGCGGTTTATATTCAGCCTAAGGTTGATGCCAAAACCCTGAAAATATGCGGAGGAGAAGCATTGCTGCGCTGGTTTGATGAAGATGGTACAATGATTCCTCTTTCATTGTTTCTGCCGGTGCTGAATGAAAACAGCTACATCCGTTATGTAGATCAAATGGTGTTTGAGCTGGTATGCAAAATGATACAGGAGAGCATACAAAAGGGGATGAAGATGGTTCCCATCAGCTTTAACCTTTCCAAGGCAAGCTTTGAGGATGAGCCGTTCATGCAGGAATATATGAAAGTGTTTCAGCAGTTTGACATACCGAAGGAGTACATCGAATTTGAATTGCTGGAAAGCATAAGCATGGATAATTCCGATAAGCTGATCAAGGTGGTGGATACAATACATAAGGCAGGATTTCGCTGTGCGCTGGATGATTTTGGCAGCGGCTATTCCTCCATGAGTGTCCTTGCCAGGGTTCCCATCGATATCATTAAGCTGGATCGTTCCCTTTTTCAGAATCCATACAGGGATATCGATAATTTTCTGATTGTGGATGGTCTGCTGGATATACTGCATCATTTTCCTGTACAGATCGTGGCAGAGGGAGTTGAGGATGAGACTGTGGCAGAGCATATGCGCCAGCATGGCTGTGATATGATTCAGGGATTCTATTATTATCGTCCGATGCCGATGGATGAATTTCAGCGTCTGATTGCAGAACAGGGAGAGTGTTAGCCTATTCATAGCAGACCCTTCCCGATATGCACGCTGCTGGCTTGTGTAAGCTTTTCGGATAATCCGGTATGGAATGAAAAAAGGCTGTATGCAGAGAATATCTCAACGCATACAGACCTTTTTTTGCTTAGCAGGATTTTTCGTCTTCCGCATATTAAAGAGGATGAAGCATTGCTTTGCCAAGCAGCACTCCAAGCAGGCATAAAAGAACGGAGGAAAGAATATAGGTGATTCCCATCCCTGTTTTATGCTGCTCCAGCAGGGAAACCGCCTCCAGGGAAAAGGTGGAGAAGGTGGTGAATCCCCCGCACACACCGGTTTTCAATAACAAAAGACTGTGCTCCGTTAACAATGACTGCCTCATGCTCAGGGCTGCCAGTATCCCGATTGCTACCGCACCGAGAAAATTGATAAGAAGTGTCATATACGGAAACTCACTTTTTACAGGCACCATGGACATTCCATAGCGCAGCATCGCTCCTATGGCACCGCCAAGGCCGACAAACAAAAACTCTTTCATAAACATCGCTCCCGCAACCATTTTACCATACTTTTGAAATGAAACCGCATACCCTGCAAAACTTTTTCACTTCCGGCAGGAGTTTTCTCAATTTGCTTGCGCATTCCCTGATATGGGCTATAATAGTAACATTCAAAGGGATGATTGGGAGTGTGATGAAATGTTTACAAATGAGAATCTGAAGCGGCTGATTCTGCCACTTGTTGTCGAACAGATTCTGGCGGTAACGATCGGGATGAGCGATACGATCATGGTGTCGAGTGTGGGCGAGGCGGCGGTTTCCGGTCTTAGTCTTGTGGATACGATCAACATCCTTCTGATCAATATCTTTGCCGCACTGGCTACCGGAGGCGCTGTTGTCTGCAGTCAGTATCTCGGTGGTCGCGACCGCGATCGGGCATGTGTGTCGGCAAAGCAGCTGATTGTTTCAACCGGTATTTTTGCTGTTATCATCATGGGAATCGTTCTGATTGGCTGTACGGCAATCCTGCAGCTGGTCTTTACGGATGTGGAGCCGGCAGTCATGTGGAATGCAGAGATCTATTTTAAAATATCCGCATGGTCCTACCCGTTTATCGCGCTGTATAATTCCGGGGCTGCACTGTTTCGCTCCATGGGGAATTCCAAAATTTCAATGATTACCTCATTGTTCATGAATGCCTTCAATATCCTCGGAAATGCCGTTTTGATTTACGGCTTCCATATGGGGGTGGCGGGTGCTGCCATATCCTCGCTGGTTTCCCGTATTCTGGGTTCCCTGTTTATGCTGTATCTGCTGCGCAGTCCGGATAATCTGATTTATATTGATTCCTACAGGAAGCTGGAATTTCATCCGGATATGATACGCCGTATATTGACAATCGGAATACCAAACGGTTTGGAAAACGGTATGTTCCAGATAGGAAAAATCCTTGTTCAGGGACTGATTGCGGGCTTTGGTACGGTTGCGATAGCGGCCAATGCCGTAGCGAACAATATTGCACAAATGGAAATCATACCCGCTGCCGCAATCGGACTTGCAATGATAACGGTCGTAGGGCAGTGCGTTGGGGCTGGGGATTATGCGCAGGCCCGTCTCTACATAAAAAAACTAATGAAAATCGCATATATATCCATGCTTGCGGTAAATCTTATCATCCTGTGTCTTGTGCCTTTGCTTCTGAACATATATAATTTAAGTGCACAGACGTATGATACCGCACTGGAGCTGCTGCTGTATCACGGCATATTCGCCATGGTGCTGTGGCCGGCATCCTTCACCTTTCCCAATGCACTGCGTGCAGCCGGAGATGTGCGCTTTACGATGTGCATCTCGATTGTATCCATGTGGCTGTGCAGAATCTGTCTGAGCTGGCTGCTAGGGGTGATACTGGGGCTTGGTGTATTGGGCGTCTGGCTCGCAATGTTTACCGACTGGCTCTTTCGCATACTCTGGTTTTACTGGCGGTATCAAAGCGGCTCATGGATGAAGAAACGTATTATCACATAAGGAGAACATATGAAGTTTACGACGCTGTTATTTGACGCAGACGGAACGCTGCTCGATTTCGATGCAACGGAAAAGCGGGCTCTGCAGAGGGTATTTGATCTGCATCACTACCCGTTGACAAATGAAATGAAGAAACGCTATCAGGACATAAACGCACAGCTGTGGTCAGCGTATGAGGAAGGCGAAATCTCAAGGGAAGCAGTGATTTACACACGGTTTGGAAAGCTGTTTCGTGAATTCGGTATTGCGGATGATGGCATCGCCTTTGAGGATATCTATCAAAAGGAGCTGGGCAGAGGGCACGATATGATACCGCATGCTATGGAGGTGGTACGCCGCCTGTATCCGCAGTATCGTATGTGTATCGTGACCAACGGTGTTGTCGCAACACAGTATGCGCGTCTGCGGGATTCCGGTCTGGACGCGTATTTCCATCATATGTTTGTATCGGAGGAAATCGGATTCCGGAAGCCGGACCGATCCTATTTTGATCACTGCTTTGCCAGATTAAATGGAGCGAAGCGGAATCGGACCCTCATAATCGGAGATTCGTTATCCAGTGATATGCAGGGAGGTATCAATGCCGGTATTTCCACCTGCTGGTATAATCCTGATGGGAAAAAGAATCACAAGCAGCTTCCGTTAACCTATGAAATTCGGGATTTGCGGGAATTATATACAATATTGGAGGAGGAAAATGATGGATAAGGATATCCTGTTGTTTGATTTGGATGGAACATTGACAGATCCAAAGGTTGGTATTACCAGATCGGTAGCCTTTGCTTTGGATAAAGCCGGTATTCATGTGGAAAATCCGGATGATTTGTGCGCATTTATCGGACCGCCCTTAAAGGATATGTTCATGGAGCTGTATTCCTTTGACGAGGCGCAGGCCTTGCAGGCAATTGCGGATTACCGCGTTTATTTTCGCAAGCAGGGAATGCTGGAAAACGTGGCATATCCGGGGATTCGTGAACTGCTGGAGGCATTGCAGAAGCAGGGCAAAACGCTTTTGGTCGCTACCAGTAAGCCGGAGGAATTCGCCTGTACCATCCTGAAGCATTTTAAGCTGGATTCCTATATGCTGGATATTTGCGGTGCCACGATGGATGGTACCCGCAGCGATAAGGCGGATGTCATTGCCTATGCTGTGCAGAAGCATCGCCTCCCGGTTGAACGGTGTGTGATGATCGGAGATCGCCGGCACGATATCATCGGTGGGAAAAAGAACGGCATGCGCACGATTGGCGTATTATATGGATACGGAAGCCGTGAGGAGCTAAAGGAAGCAGGCGCTGACTGCATCGTGGAGGATGTGCAGAGTCTGTTGGATGTATTGAAAAAAGGAGGTTCATAACATGGCTGATAAAAAAAAGAAGAGTACAGCAGAGCTGCTGGAGCAGGCCCGCAAAGCCAAGCAGAAGCCCCGCACCAAAGCTTTGGAAAAAACACTGGGCAAGGGGAAGAACAGCGCCAAGTTTAATAAAGTAAATTTTAACGGATAAGAAAAGAGCGGCTATACCAGAATGGTAACCGCTCTGTTTTTATTCAGGATATGGGCAAGTGTTGTGCTTCCCCCATCCTCACCATCCAGTGTCCAGGGAATCTGTTCCCGGGCTTCTATGCGGATATCACAGGCCTTTCGAAAATACATCCAGGTTTCATTAACCTCATGCTTTATCAGCGCCGCAATGATATTTTGTACATCCAGTGGATTATTGGGAACCCGGATGAGCAGAAGCTCAAACTGCCCGTCATCCAGCTGAGCATCCTTTGAGTTTACGGCAGTAAAGCCTGCGACAAACTTGGAATTGGTAACACAGCCGAAGATACAGGAATCCTCAATGACTTCATTCTGATCAATGACGGCTTTGACATGATAGCGGGGAATATTCGTCAGCTGTTTGACGCCTTCCAGAAAATAAGCGATTTTTCCAAAGGAGTTTTTGGTGCTTTGGGGTGTGGAGTAGGAAATTTCTGTGAAGATACCAAACGCCGCAACATAGGTGAAATAGCGGTTATTGAACTGGCCGATATCACAGGAAAACGGACGGTATTGTGCAATGGTGTCCATGAGCTTTCCAGCACTTTTCGGCAGCTTCAGTGTAGCCGCAAAATCGTTGACTGTCCCGCTTGGAAGATAGGCAAGCACAGGCTTGCTGTCTATTTCCATAATGCCGCTGATCACCTCATTCCAGGTACCGTCCCCACCGATGCATACGAGAATATCACAGCAGCCTTCACTGGCTTTCGCAAGCTTTTGTGCATGTCCCGCATACTGGGTTACATAAACCTGTATCGTATCCTGCATGGCACAAAACCGGTCACATAACGTAAATAAAGCCGTTTTTGCCGTCTGCTTTCCTGCCTTTGGATTCATAATGATTCTGATGCTTCTGTCCATACACACGCCCCGTTTCCTTTGCATATAATTGTATAGCATAAAGACGGAAAAGGGAAGTGGAGTGCAGGAATTAGTGTTAATATCCTAAGACACCGTCGAGTGATTCATCCTGCAATACCCAGTCGTTGTATACATCAATCATACGGTATTGGGAAGGCGTATCCCGTATATAGACTTTTGAAATTCCTGCATTGATGATCATTCGCTTGCACATGGAACAGCTGTTCGAGCTTTGAATCAGCTCCCCGCTGACTGCTTCATAGCCTACCAGAAACATATCGGCTCCCAGCATTTCACTGCGCTGTGCACTGATGATTGCATTTGCTTCCGCATGGACACTGCGACATAATTCATAGCGTTCTCCCCGGGGAACCCGCAGCTTCTCCCGAATACAGTATTCCAGATCCAGACAGTTGGTACGTCCCCGAGGGGCACCCACATATCCGGTGGAGACAATTTCATCATGCTGAACGATTACCGCACCGTAAATTCTTCTGCGGCAGGTGCTTCTCTGTGCGACTGTTCCTGCGATATCCAGATAGTAATTGATTTTATCTACGCGCTCCTGTTTCATAAAAACCTCCCTTTCTTTATCAAATATTATTATAAGGGGAGCTGCTTTTTAATACAATCATCTAAAGAAAGCTGACAGAAAAGCTATGGGAATGCTTGCGGAAGTAAAAAGAAATCATATCGGTATATACAAGTAGGATAAGAGAAAGTCGTATGCTAAAAGCAGTGAGTAAGTCCATGGATAGCAAACAGCTGTGTGAAAAGAGCTGCTGTATATGGTGCAGCTTGCATCATAACTACATGATTACGGTTTTTTATATAAAGAGGTCGACCAAATCGAATCAAGTCTTCCATAAAGCTTCCTGCTTACGGACATCCTGAATCTCAAAGGGCTGCAGGCAATGAAAAGTATGCGGGTGAGCGGTGAAGCTGTTTATTCTGCATTGGTTTGAAGGAGATAATGGAAATCCATATCTTCTTCCTTTTCGAAAGGAGTAACCAAAAAGCAGACGATACGTTTATCAATCGTCTGCCTTTCAGAAATTAAGCTATTGCATTCACTTTTAACATGCGCCCTGCAGCCTCATGTTGCATGCTGCATTCAGCTTCTGTTATTACGAGTACCTTCAGATGCCTTTCACACAGGAAAGAACAGCCTCATAATCGGGTTCGTCTGTAATTTCCCTGACATACTCGACATAGCGCAGGATATTGTCCTTATCAACTACAAATACTGCCCGCGTCAGTAAACCTAACTCTTCGACATAGGTTGCAGTTGCCGCTGCAAAGCTGTGCAGCTTGTAATCACTCAATGTAATTACATTTTCATTGTTTTTTGCCTGACACCAGCGTTCAAGAGCAAATGGCAGGTCCATGGATATTGCACATACGGTAACATCCTTTAGCTCCTTTGCGTAATTGATAAACTTTGCGACCTCCATACTGCATACACCGGTATCCAGGGAAGGTACACTGAGGAAAATACGTGTACCTGTACTGTCCTCACTTCGCCACTCGCTCATATCATTTCGTATAGCAGTAAACGGCTTTAATGTCTCGTTTTCCTTCACTGCCTCATGCTTTATTGTCACAGGATTTCCCTGAAAGGTTATATTCATTTGATATCCCTCGCTTTCTGTACATAGTATACCCGGATTGTTTGAAAAGGTGAACTTATTTGCCTGGAAATTTATGAACAAGGATACGAAACGAAAACAGTGTGTAGCTTCTGCTTTTTTCTTGTATATTGTTTACAAAACTGTTTCCATTTCCCTTCGAATCCGCTATACTGTTAGAGGAAAGTTGAGGGGTTGTGCATGAATACAGATCAGCTGCTGGATGTGGCCAGCTATGCAGGGAAACTGCTCATAGAAAGCGGAGCGGAAATCTATCGGGTGGAGGAAACGATGGTGCGGCTCTGCACGAGCTTTTCTGAGGTGGAGGATGCACAGAGCTTCGTTACCACAACCGGCATCATGTTCTCCATCACGGTTGCCAGCAAAACACATACAAAAATCCTTCGTGTGCATACACGCGGTGTGGATTTAAACTGCATTGATAAGATCAACAGCCTCTCAAGAGAAACCGCCGTGCAGAATTACACAATCGAGGAGCTGGCGCTAAAGCTGAGAGAAATAGAAAATGAACAGCGCTATTCCTTTTGGATAATCATGTTCTTCGGAGCATTGAGTGCAGGTGGCTTTGCGGTTTTCTTCGGTGGAAATTATCTGGAGGCAGGATGCAGCTTTTTGATCGGACTGCTGATCAAAGCGGTAAGCGCCCTTATGGAACAGCGCGGCCTGCACGGCTTTTTTACGAATGCAATTGCGGCGGCGAGCGGTGCGCTTGCGGCACTGGGGGCACATGCCCTCTGTCCGGATACGGATGTCGATATCCTTATTATATCCAGCATCATGCTGCTTGTTCCCGGCTTAGCCATTACCAATGCCATACGGGATACGGTTTCCGGGGATTATCTGTCCGGTGTTGCCCGTGCAACCGAGGCCTTTCTGGTGGCGATTGCAATCGCTGCCGGTATCGGTGTTGTCCTTTCCATGTCCATCGGACTGAGCGGAGGTATGTGACATGTATCTGATCAATATGATGATTGCCTCTTTTTTTGCCTCACTGGGATTTGGCGTAATGTTTAATATTCGTGGAAGGAAACTGATTCTTGCAGGAATCGCAGGGTCAATCGGCGGTGCAGTCTACCATGCGGCACTGCTTGTGGGCTGCTCGGAGCTGACTGCCATGTTTCTGGGTTCGGTTGCACTATCGCTGTATTCTGAAATTTTTGCCCGTATCTGCAAGACACCGGTAACAACCTTTATCATTTGTGCCCTGATACCACTGGTACCCGGAGGTGGAATGTATCGTACGATGCTGAAGGCGATAGAAGGGGATGTGATGCAGGCGTTGTCCATCGGTCTGGATACGCTGACCATCGCAGGCGTACTGGCTCTGGGAATCCTTGTTGTTTCAACAATCATGAAGGCTGTATTCAAACCGGAGAGAAGGAGTGTGAGAAGGCATGTGGAAAACTGAAAGAAAAGTGGAGCTGCTGGCACCTGCCGGCTCTATGGAGGCGCTTCGTGCGGCAGTCCAAAATGGTTGTGATGCTGTGTATCTTGGTGGCAGTATGTTTGGTGCCAGAGCATTCGCCAATAATTTTGATGAGGACGAAATTCAGGAAGCAATCGCCTATGCCCATGTGTATGGGGTTCGTGTGTTTGTTACCGTCAATACCCTGATTCGAGAAGAGGAATTTGAGGACTGTGTCCGGTATGTTCAGTTTTTATATGAGCATGATGTGGATGCGGTAATTATTCAGGATTTGGGCTTATTCTCTGTGCTGCGCCAACGCTTCCCGGACATGGAGCTGCATGCATCCACACAGATGCATATCCATAATCCGCAGGGAATTCACTTTATAGAGTCCTGCGGTGCCAGCAGAGTGGTGGTGCCAAGAGAAACTCCGCTAAAGGAAATCCGAGCATATGCGGCTTTAGGCGTAGACCTGGAGGTTTTTGTTCAGGGAGCCCTGTGTGTATCCTACAGCGGGCAGTGTCTGATGAGCTCACTGACACTGCAGCGAAGCGGAAACCGCGGCGAATGTGCACAGAACTGCCGTATGAAATATCAGCTGGAAAAGCGGGAGGACGGTCATAGTGAAATCCTGCAAGGAAAAGGGGAATACCTGCTGAGCCCGAAGGATATGAATACGCTGGAAAGAGTTCCGGAGCTGATTGAAGCGGGAATTGCCTCCTTTAAAATCGAGGGCAGGATGAAACGCCCGGAATATGTGGCATTGATGGTTGCCTTATATCGTAAGGCGATCGATGCGTATTATGAGGGAAGAGCATTTATCTATGATGAAGCTGTGGATATGCAGATGAAAAAAATATTCAACCGCGGCTTTACCCAGGGACATTTGTTTCATCATTACGGGGCGCAGCTGATGAATCCGATCCGTCCCAATCATATCGGAGTCAAGGTCGGTAAAGTCATTCAGGTTACCAGAGATAAAATTGTGATACGCCTGCAGGATACCCTGCGGCAGCAGGATGGTATCCGCATTTTGCAGGAACCGAAGGATATCGGCTTTCAGGTAAATTTTCTGTATAAGGACGGATTGCTGGTCAATCACGGAGCAGCAGGGGATATTGTGGAGCTGGATAAAACAGCACCTGTTGTGAAAGGAAGTATTGTCCTGAAGACCAGTGATGCACAGCAGCTGCAGGCATTGCAGAAAAGCTATGAGGCAGCACCTCGTAAGGTTGCCGTTTATGCACAGTTCACCATGCAGGCAGGCAAACCGGCAGTCCTGGAGATTATGGACGAGGAAGGCAGAAGTGTACGAGTGGAAAGTGATGCCGTATGTGAAACAGCACGCAGGATGCCGCTGAAAGAGGAGCGAATTGCTGCGCAGCTGAAAAAAAGCGGAGATACGCCATTTGTATTCGAGAACATTTCCTATCAGCTGGATGCGCAGGGAATACTTCCTATCCGGGAACTCAATCAGATGCGTCGAAGTGCATTGGCGAAGCTGGAGGAGCAGCGAAAAATTCTGCATAAGCAGCGCCGTATTCTTGCGGAGAAGCAGCCCGTAATCCATTCAATACAGGACGCTCCATCACTCTGTGCTGTTGTGCATACTGAGGAACAACTGCAGGCCTGTCTACAGGAGGGCTTGGATATGATCTTTGTGGAAAATCACAGCCTATATGCGTTGATGAAGGGCACAGAGGGAGTTTATCCGCGTATGCCACGAGTGATGAAGGAGGAGTATCCTGCTTCCCTGATGATGATTCAGGAAACCGGCGGCTTGCAGGCGGGAGAGGTCTTCTGTGATACCTCGCTGAATATGACGAATTCCCATACCGCCGCATTTCTGCTTACTCACGGTGCAAGGGGAATCAGCTTTTCTCTGGAAAGCAGCCTACAGGACTGTAGTGCAATCAAACGGTGCTTTCAGGAACGATATGCGGTGGATGCACCCTTCTTTTATACGGTATACGGCAGAGCTGAGCTGATGCTGAGTGAATACTGTCCAATCAATTCCGTTATCTGTAATCATACAGACAGAAACTGCGGTCTTTGCAGGCAGGGGGCGGAATACGCTCTTCTCGATGTGAAACAGAATCGCTATCCGATTTTGTGTGACGAGTCTTGCCGTACGCATATTCTACATTATGAGGTGCGCAATCATATCGATTCGATTCCGGAAGCAAAGCAGCATGGGATTCAGCATTTTCTATGCACGTTCACCATGGAAGGCGAGGCTGACTGCCACAGGATTATCACAGCCTGTAAAGCGCAGCTGCAAATGAAACAGGGTGTATAAGAAAAGGTATGTCATAGGATATACCTAATTGAAAAGAGGATATATATGGTGAATCTTATACAGGCAAAGGAGCAGTTTGCCGCCTATTGCAAAGGATATGATACACAGGATGAGCGGGTGGCTCTTAAAATCGTGCATTCACAAAAGGTGGCTGAGATTTCAAAGCAGCTGGCGATCCACAGAAACTGCTCTGCTATGGATGTGGATCTGGCCGAGGTGACAGGCCTGTATCATGATATCGGAAGATTTGAACAGCTGAAGCAGTATCATACCTTTCTGGATGCGAAAAGTATCAATCATGCGGCACTTGGGGTACGGATTTTACAGGAACAAGGGCTGTTATCTGTTTTCTGTGATGATCCGCACCAGCAGGAAGTAATGCTGCATGCGATAGAAAACCATAATAAGTTTCAGATTGCAGACGACCTGGAGGAACATGCATTTCTGCATGCCACGATTCTGAGGGATGCGGATAAAACGGATATCTTCCGTGTAAATCTGATGGAGAAAGCGGAAAATGTCTATCTGTGCAGTGAAGAGCAGCTGCTGCAGGAAACGGTGAGTGAGGAGGTTCTGCAGGATTTTTTGAACAGCCGTCCCATTCTGTCCGCAAAACGGAAAACGCATCTCGATATCCTGCTGTCCCATATGGCATTTATATTTGATTATCATGATGCCTATGCACTGTCTCTTGTTTTACAGCAGCATTATATTGAACGCATGGTAGAACGTTATCCGTTTCAAAGAGAGCAGGCACAGCAGGCAGTACAGCTTGCTGTACAACATGCACTGACATATATGCAAAAGCGAGTCACTGCGTAAAAAAGAGGCTTTCATGCCTACCAAGGAGTAAAGCGTTTTCCGTTTCTGTAAGAATATGGAGGATGTAAAAAGTTTCCCCTGCTGATTTACAGAAAGCAGGGGATGAATGCATGGCATTTTGTGAAGCATACGTTTGAATTATGAGAAAGCAGGAATCCGGTTATGGGAAAACCTCCATACAATCGGATTCCTTTTTCATCATCACCGTATGGCTGATATACAACTTATTTCATGTATCCCGACAGGGTAAGCTATGGAAAGCTGTACTGCGTGAATGCGGAAAGGAACACATCAGCTTTTTATAATCGGCTGTTTTCAGCAGTACCTAGCATGGCTTCTTTTTCTGTGAATGTCTGCAGCGAAACCGTCAGCTGAATTGCTTCACTGTAACATGTCCTCTCAGCATCCCTGTCGGAAAGAAAATGCAAAGGATGCCTTTTTCACTATTTTTTGAATTGCGTGACGGATTTAGAAAAGTTTAAGATTTACCTGCGTTTTATGGTAAGAAATTTCCTGCATAATAAGGACTGTAAGGAAGGGAGCTGATTTCATGAAGAAGAAATACATCGTTATGCTGGGTGGTGTTCTTCTATTGGCTGGGGCCGGACTTGGTCTTCTTTTTGGCAGTATCGACATGAATCAGATTTCCCGTATGCTGGAGGATATCCCGCATGGCCTGCGTGAGATACTCATGATTGTTTTGATTGCCGCACAGATTTTTCTGGCTTTTTTGCCGGGAGAGCCGCTGGAGCTTGCGGCCGGATTTCTGTTTGGCTCCGTTGGCGGGACATTGCTTTGCTTGGTGGGATCTCTGCTTGGGACAGCCCTTGTATACCTTCTGGTTCAGCGGTATGGAAAACGGCTGGTAACCGTCTTTTTTAAACAGGAGCAGCTGAATGAGTTTACCGGAGTGCTGAAAAAAAGGAATAGCATGCTGTGGATTTTCCTGCTGTTTCTGATTCCCGGCACGCCGAAGGATATTATGACCTATGTCGTATCCCTATCCAATATCGCTCTGGGGAAATGGCTGCTGCTCACAACCGTGGGACGTATTCCCAGCATTGTGACATCGACATTTCTCAGCGGTTCATTGAAGGAGGGGAATTTCGTCGCAGCTGCCGGAGTGGCAATACTTACGATTCTGCTTGTAATTGCAGGAGGCTTTGCTTATAAACGCATGAAGGAGGATACAGCGATATGATACAATTTATTATCTGCACATTCTGTGCAGTTGCAACCTTTCTGGGGTTTCTGCTGCATAACATGGAAGAATCATCCGGAATATAGTACAATTACACTTGTTGAGAGGGAGTGAAGGCTATGGATCATAACATACTCGTCGTGGAGGACGAAAAAGGAATACGGGAGGCTATACAGATATATTTGAAAAATCAGGGATATCGTGTATTTCTGGCTGAAAACGGCCAGGAGGGTCTGAACATAATAAAACGTGAAACAATTAATCTGGCTGTGGTGGATATCATGATGCCGGTTATGGATGGAATCACTATGACGATGGAGGTGCGTAAGGATTATGATTTTCCAATCATCTTTCTGAGTGCGAAATCTGAAGATATCGATAAAATAACCGGCTTGAATATCGGTGCGGATGATTATATCACAAAGCCGTTTGGCTCTATGGAGCTGCTGGCCCGTGTCCGCAGTCAGCTGCGCCGCTATGAACAGATTCTGATGCTGAAGGAGCATGCGGTATCCTCTGTGAATCGTGAGGAGGAAATTTACAGTATTGGGGCACTGGAATTAAACAGCACGACAAAGGAAGTGCGTGTGGATAATCAGATCGTCAAGCTGCGGCCGAAGGAGTTTATGATACTGGAGCTGCTGATGAAGCATGCGGGGCGTGTTTTTTCAGCACAGCAGATATATGAGGCCGTCTGGAATGAGGAAGCAATCAATACGGAAACTGTGATGGTGCATATCCGTAAGCTGCGGGAGAAAATTGAGCTGGACCCCAAGCATCCGCGCTATTTAAAGGTGGTCTGGGGAATCGGCTATAAAATAGAAAAATAAAAACAGGTGATCTTATGAAGAAAAAACATATATTTCTAACAACGTTCATTGCACTGCTTTCTGTAATGAGCCTTATGATTTGTTCCGTATACCGTAACGATCAGATTCAGGAGCTGGGGCGTTCCGGCAAGCAGGCGGTTATCTGGTATCTTGAAGATGATATTCAGGAGGGAGTTCTGGGACTTGCTCAGTCTGTGCGTCCCAAGGATGATATTATCAAATTCGATACCGGGCTACCGAATTATCTGAAAAGCACGTTATCCAATGATCTGAAAGAAAAAGTCACAAAGAGCTTTCTGGAATTGAAGGAGGATGCCAATTTTCAATACTATGCGAAGGATTTGAAAAACGGTAGGGAATATGGAAATAAAAAGCTGAGGGATATGTCTCAGAAGGAGCTTCGTGACAGCAGCCTGCTGTATGGTATTCTGGAATATGATAAAGATGGAGCAGCGAAAATTCTGGGAGATTTCAGTGATATGGATTTCCAGCCGCAGTCACTGACACGATATCTGCGCTATTTTGATTCCGTTGATAAAAACGGACCCATGACTACCTATAATATAAATGATGAAGAATTCACACAATCACAGGCAATGATTCAGAACCCGAAGCAGATGAAAATCATCTTCCGTGTACCACAGGAGGTTATCAAGGATCAGGGACTGATAGCACGTACGGTGTATGACTGGTCAAATTATACGCAATTCTCTGTAATAGCCGCTATGATCGGTACAATGGTCCTGATTTTGTATCTGTTGTTTTATCCAATCGCGATCGTTGAGGAAGTGAATCCGTTCCTGACATTTAAGAGAGTGAAGTTCGGTTTTCTGTTTATTCTGCTCGCTACCGGAATCACGCTGGGGACTGCCGGCGTTCTGGCACTGAGTGGAGCTACGATCAGTGGAACATTGCAGAGTGTCATGAATGAATATCATATCATGATGTCTGATGAGCTTCTGTTTGTGGCGAATGTCGTTTCCTGGATGCTGCTGTTTCTGATGATCAGTATCGCCTTGTTTGCAATGAAATATATATTTGTAAAGGGATTCTGGAAATATATGAAGGAGGATACGATTCTGGGCAGTATGATCGGCAGTATCCACCGGCATATAGACAATCTCGCGGATATCGATTTGAAGGATGACGCAAACCGTAAGCTGTTAAAATTCATGCTGATGCAGATCGTCATCATGATTGTGCTGTGTCTGTTCTGGTGGTTCGGCATGTTTCTGGCAATCATCTATGGCTTTGCCCTCTTCCTGTGGCTGAAGCAGAAGCTCAATGCTGTACAGCATGATTATCGTACCTTGCTGAAGCAGACGCAGGAGCTGAAGGAGGGCAACTTCCAGGCAGAGCTTCCGCAGGATGTCGGTATCTTCAATGCCCTCAAGGATGAATTCAGTGAAATCCGCGTCGGCTTTGAGAAAGCGGTACAGGAGGAAACGAAATCACAGAATATGAAAACAGAGCTGATCAGCAATGTGTCACATGATTTGAAGACACCGCTGACCGGAATTCGCAATTACGTAGAGCTTCTGCAGCAGGAGGGCATAAGTGAAACGCAGCGTAAGGAGTATGTGAGCATGCTGGATCAGTATGCCAAGCGACTGCATGCTCTGATGGAGGATTTGTTTGAGGTTAGCAAGGCAAACAGCGGAAATATTCAGTTGGATATGGCCCGTCTGGATATTATCGCACTGGTGGAGCAGGTGCAGGCGGAGTGCAGTGAGCTTCTGCAGGAACGCGGGCTGGAGGTACTCTGGAATCTGCATGGTGAAAAACAGCTGAGTGTACTGCTGGATGGAAGTAAGGCATTCCGGATATTTGAAAATCTGTTTATCAACATACACCATTATGCACTGGAGCATACCCGTGTGTATGTGGATATCCGCAAGACAGCCAACCGGGTACGGATTGAATGCAAAAATATATCAAAGGAACCGTTGAATTTTGATACGGAGGATATTGTGGATCGTTTCGTTCGCGGAGATAAATCGCGTCATGACGGAGGCAGCGGACTTGGACTGGCTATTGCCAAGAGCTTTACAGAGGCGATGAAGGGAAGCTTCCGCATTGAGACGGATGGAGATTTGTTTAAGGCGGTTATTGAATTTCCACTTGTAAGCGATACTTTAGGTGAGAACCAGGAGTAAGACTGGACGCCTTATAGGAAAATACAAGGAAGGGGCCGGATTTATACAAACCGGTCTTTTTCTATACTTTTGAGCGAAGGGCTGCAGAAGGCTGATTTACAGGTAGCATTATCTTTTCCTGGTATTGTTTTGATTGCATAGTATTTGAGATTTGATTATGTTAAGATATGGTTATAAATTTGAATTTTGAGGAGGTATTATGATTAGAGAAATTTATGAGTATGAATTAAATGATTTATTGAATTTGTATACACATTTACACGAGGATTCAGTCCCTAAGATGGCAGAGGATTTGAAGAACGCATGGCAATCTATTATGAATGATAAAAATCATCATATCATAGTTTTTGAAATAGAGGGTAAGATAGTTTCATGTGTATGTGTAGTTATACCAAATTTAACAAGGAACGTTAGACCATATGCATTTGTTGAAAATGTTGTTACACATAATGCCTATAGAGGCAAAGGATACGCTACAGAGTGCCTGAATTATTCTAAAGAAATTGCAGAAAAGTCAGGCTGTTATAAAATGATGTTACTTACGGGTGCAAAAGATGAGTCAACTTTAAACTTCTATAATAAGGCTGGCTATAATAATTTAGATAAGACAGCATTTATCCAATGGCTATAGAGATAATCCTAGTTTATGTAACTGATAAATCAGAATTTATGGAGGTAACAGAATGGAAGTAAATAAAACAACGATTGTCGAAAAGACAGTAAAATCTGGAGTAACATTTGGAAGTGCTTTAGCTATGGTTATTAGTTATACAACATGGAAGTCGATCGGCTGGGCAATTTTTCATGGATTACTTAGTTGGGTTTATGTCATATATTTCATATTACGTTACTAAACAGAGGTATATCAGATGAACACAATAGTATGGATTTTGATTGGAATAGCAATTTTATGTGCAGGTATTGCAATATATTCTGGCACAAAGAAGAGAAAGTAAATTTGAAGCTGTAAAGGAGCGTTTGTATGAAAAAAGTGCTTATAACCGGTGGAACAGTATTTGTAAGCAGGTATCTTGCAGAATATTATGTGGCAAAGAAATATGAAGTTTATGTACTTAATAGGAATACTAAGAAACAATCGCAGGGGGTAAAACTTATTCAGGCAGATCGACATGATTTAGGAACGGTTTTACATGGTATTCATTTTGATATTGTAGTCGATACTGCATATACTTCGGCAGATGTTGAAATGCTGCTGGAGGCTTTGGATAGTTATACGGATTATATCCTAATTAGTTCAAGTGCTGTGTACCCAGAAAATGCTTCAAAGCCTTTTAAAGAAGATTCTATAGTAAACGTTAATAGATTTTGGGGTAAATATGGAACTGATAAAATAGAAGCAGAAGCAAAATTGATGGAAAGAAATCCGAATGCATATATTATAAGACCACCATATTTATACGGACAAATGAATAATGTATATAGGGAAGCCTTTATTTTTGATTGTGCTTTAGCAAATAGAAAGTTTTATTTACCTCATAATGGTGAAATGAAATTACAGTTTTTCCATGTTCATGATTTATGTAGATTTATAGATATCCTTTTAGAAAATAAACCTCGTCAGCATATTTTTAACGTAGGAAATAAGGATATGGTATCAATACGTGAATGGGTTGAACTATGCTATCATATTACGAATCACCAAGTTGAATTTGTAAATGTTTATGATGATATTAAACAAAGAAACTATTTCTGTTTTAATGATTATGAATATTACCTTGATGTTTCAGAACAATATAAACTAATGAAAGAAATAAAACCATTGAATGAGGGATTAAAAGAAGCGTTTAACTGGTATATAAAGAATTCTGAAAAAGTTAATAAAAAGAATTATTTGGATTATATTGATAAGAAAATGATATAAACAAACACCAGTTTATCAGTTATCGAATGGAAACTGAGGTGAGAAAATGATTACTAGATACTATTGTACAAATATATTTTCTGAGCAAGCGAAAGAGCTTATTGAATTCTATAGAGATATATTAGACATACCGGTTATGAAAACTGATATGGATGAATTCAACGGGGTTTACTTTGGCTTTCCAGAAAGCAAACCCACGCTCTGCATATGGGATTGTAAGGTATTTGGCGTACAGCGGACAGGATATCAGTCCTTCGTTTTTCAAACAGATAATCTGGATATAACGATAGAATGCTTAATGAAAAAAGGTGTGGCAATGGGGGAAGCCGTTCGATACGATTGGGGAACATACGAAGTTCGTCTGCAGGATCCTGATGAAAATGAAATAGTGATATTTGAGACTGTATAATATAGAAGCCGGGTAGAGAAAGGATAGAGAGATGGTGGAAAATACTTTTCAGATTATACTGTGCGATATAAAACAATCAAAAAAAGCAGTGGCAGTCCTTCCAAGCGAAGATAGCATAAAGGACGCAGTAAGGAACACATATAAAATCAATAGCAAAAGCCTGTTGGCAGTCCTTCTTGAACATACCGGCGGAATCATCATCGACCACTGGATAAGGCTTTACGGGGCAGGTGAGGTGAATTTTATTTCCAGAAACAGCTTGTGTCCCTTTGATAATATACGCATTGGCGAGGATATATTAGGCGGTTTATTCATGTTCCTGGAAAACGGAAATATCGGTTACTTCGCACCTGACTGCTTAGAGCTGGAAGACATGGAAATAAGCTTTTCTCAATTTTTATACTGGTGCTTACATGGCGATACGGTTACTTTCTATAAGGACTATTTCTGGAAAGGTTGGCAAAAAGATGTTTTAAATATAAAAAATGATGAAGGAGCTGCTTTTTATCCTTTCCTATGGGCAAAAGCAGATAGCTTTGAGAGCAGAATACGTGAAATAGTGCCGATTGATGAAATTATCAGATTGGAATTTGATTTCTTGAAACAACTGTATGGGCAATGAAACCGTTTTGCAGCATCCGGCTTTCAAACAAACATCAGAAATTATGGAGGATATTGTCATGGAGAATGAAGTAATATCACAAAAAAACATCACGTTTGGGGATTGTAAGGTTGTGATTCAGCTTCCTAAAGGTGAGGATGCAAGTGATTCAGTTGTCAATAATATTGTTTGCTTTAAGTCAGGAAAAGTGTTTTGGGAAATAAAGGATTTACTGGAATGCTATGCAAGGAAAAATCATATAAACTACTTTTATGAGCTGTATTTTGATATTTTCAAAGAAAATGACAAAATCTTAACATGTATAGGCTTTTATAATCACTGTGTTATTGATGTATTTCAGAAAAAGATACTTTCCATTATAAACAATCGCTAATTTGGTATATCGGTGTGTGGAAATTTAAGATGAAAGGATAGAAGGATGGAAAAAATAATAAAATTCATTGAAGAGAATGTGGATGGTAAGACGTTGTATACGAAAGAGCTGATATATGAGCTGGAGAACGGTGCGCTGCAAGGTGTTTACTCCGATCAGATTTCCTTTTCTAATTTAAAATATTCTCAAAGCGGCTTTCAGCTTGATATGTTCATTGTAGCGAATGAAAAGCTTTGGCTTATGGGAGACGATGGTCAACGCGAAAAGCTGCGGAAGGACTTCAGCGCAGTATCCTTATTTCGCTTTGAATTGGCAAAGCGAAGAAGCACGGGTGCTGTAACAGGAAGCTTCCGGCTGATATCTGCTTCCGGCAAGCAGGTAGCGGCAGAGGCTGTAGTGAGTGGAATCTATGATATTCGTCTTGAAAATGATGTATTGAAGCTGCTAGAGGATCAGGCATTATACCGGGATCAGCCGATACAGAATGACTGCTATAAGCCTGTAGCATTTCAGGCAGAGCATCGCCTGTATTGTGCCGATGGCAAATTACATTATGAATATAATGGAAAATGTTTTGATATGGATACAAATACGATGCAGCGTATGCATAGCCCGGATCAGTTTCCTTCCTTTATTTCCATAGAGAAGTAATGATGAGCTTATATGCAAGGAGATGTATCATTTCGGGGAGGACTTAAGGAAGCTTATCGCCGTTGAAAGCATTTATAATGATACACAGGTATGAAGAAAAAGATGTGCTTATGGAGGTGATCACCAATGAAGATGAAGGAAAGCGATATAGAAACGATCATGTTTGCCCCATGCGGTATGAACTGCAAGGTTTGTTATAAGCATTGCTATCATAAAAAACCATGTGATGGCTGCCTGAAAAGTGATAGGGGTAAACCTGAACACTGCCGTAGGTGTAAAATCAAGGACTGTGTTAAAGCCAGAGACTTATCCTATTGCTACGCCTGTTCGGATTATCCCTGTAAGCTCATAAAAAATCTTGAGAAAAGCTATAAAAAAAGATATCAGGCTAGTCTCATGGAAAACAGTGAGATTGTAAAAAAACAGGGAGTAGAGGTATTTATGGAGCAGCAGAAAAAGAAATATACCTGTTCTACCTGCGGCGGCGTAATTTCCATTCATGATAAAGAGTGCAGTGAATGTCAGGAAAAGGCATTCACTACGGAAAAAGGGTAGGTATAGAAGCTGATGGTGGGAATATGATGTTTCATGAAATCTGCATATATAAGCAAAGGTGAATAAGCAGGAGGAAATCGAAGCGCTGATGAAGAAAGTGGCTGAATTTTATTTGAAGCGGGAGGGTGTCCTTGCTGTACACTACATAAAACCTACACCCTGGCAAAAGAATTTCAATGCGGTCAAGGAAGGGGACTTGCCGATCCGTCTTAAAAGGAATGTGGGAAAGGAACCTATGTCCTGTGTTGGGAATTGGTGAATGAAGATGCGCATGCAAGTGTATCGAGGCTTGGACTGGAGAAATTTTATAAACGCTGGAATCGCTGTTTCATCACAATGCCTAAGATTATTTTGGGTGAGAATATTGTCTGACAGTTCTGCTTCCGTTGATCAATGAATGCTTGCGCCCTGTTTCTAAGCTTCGCAATGCTTGACAAGGGGTGTGTGCTATATAAAAAAGAGCCCGAAGCTTAACGGGTTCTTTTTGATGTTTAACAGCATCAGTATAGATCAATGGTTGCCTTACGCATGGCTGCACGCTCCAGGATACGAAACATCTGGTAGGTAGCGCCTGCATAGAACACCATACAAAGCACCTCCTGCAGCATCAGAAAAGTGATCAGCGTATTTTATGTTCCATGGATAAGCAGCTGCATTGCCTGCAGCCCATGTGGCAATGGCAGAACAGAGGCAAGCCATTGTAGGGGGAGTGTCACCACATAGAAAAAACAGCAGGGTGATAAATAAATTATATACAAAATTGATATCCGGCAGGATAATGCCAAAGGAGCCAAGCAAAAATCCGATGCTGATACAGGATGCACAACAGAGAATGATGCATACTATCATACCGCCCGTAAGGATGGAAAACGGCAGATCAAAGATTAGAAAACCGGTCACAATGATAATGCCGAAGGAAATCAGAGTAATCCAGCAATAGGAAAAAATGCGAGCATTCGCATTTTCTTATGGAATAGGTCTGCGCATACACACCCATTATGAATTGGAATTGCTTGCGGCTATTTATGAATCCAATGCAATATATTCTACTATATTGCAGGAATCAATGATCAACTGTATCAGGATTCATGATATGAGGATCAATGGAATTATGGGGCTCATGCATGGTATGCAGCCTTTGGGTGGCAGGACCCTTGATGATTTCTCCGGTATAGGAAAACCGTGATCCGTGACACGGGCAGTCCCAGGTCTTTTCATCTGCATTGAAGCGCAGTGTACAGCCAAGATGCGGGCAGAGGATATCAACGATATACAGCTCATCATTCTCATCACGATACACACCATAGCGGTGATCGTCCAGCTCCATAATGACTCCTTCTCCGATATGCGGATACGCCGTGGTGCTTTTTTGCAGCTTGCTTTTCAGAAAGGCGCCGACAACATTCAGATTCTCTTTGACAAACTGCAGCGAAAATATGCTGGAAAGACGCTGTGGAGAGAACATCATGCGATAGGGGGAGCCGCGATGCAGTGCGTAGGAGCATAACAGCTTGCCTGCGATACAGCTTGTGGTGTTGCCCCATTTGTTATAGCCGCTCGCAAACAATACGCGATCCTCATGCTTATCCAGCTTACCGATCAGAGGCAGCTGATCAAAAGTCATATAATCCTGTGAGCTCCATGCAGAGGTGATTTCCTGCACGATGAAATCCTCACGTAATGTATTTTCAAATTCCTGCAGATTCATAGCCTTATCCTGTCCGCTTTTATAGGTGTTGCCGGCATACAGCAGTGTATCCTCGCATGTGTTGTAGGACTGTACACGATCGTCTATGGACAGCATCATATCCTTTGGCAGTGGATTCTTTACACGGGCACTGATTATGCTTTCCTGATCACAATACATACGCGTAAAATAAAAGTGTCCCTGATCGATAAACGGAAACTGCGTTGCGAAGATTACGATATCCGCATGTACGCACGTACCATTGACTATCAGACGATAGCCCTGCTCCTCCTCCTGCATGTCTGTGACAGGAGAATGCTCATAAATATCAATGCCTCCCTCTCTGGCAATTTCGGCGAGCGCACAGCCGTAGGCATAGGGATCAAAGCGTGCCTGATACTGCATGCGCAGTCCTGCCTCCATGGGGAACGGTGCATCATTTTTTTCGATATAGGTACACGGGATATGCAGATCCAGATAGGCCTGGTATTCCTCCTGCAGTTTGGCTACCTGTACGGCATCACGGGTAAACAGCATGGAATCGCATCGTTCAAAGCTGCATGCTATATGGTGCTCCTGAATAATTGCTTCTATGGAATTCAACGCTTCCTCATTTGCTTCATAATACTGCCGGGCAAGGATACGGTCATAATGCTCAATCAGATTTGCATACAGCAGGCCGTGCTGCATGGTCAGCTTTCCGGTATTTCTTCCGCTGGCACCAAAGCATAGAGAATCAGCTTCGAGAAGAATGGCATCCTCCTCTGCCTGTGCGAGATAATAGGCTGTTGTTATACCGGTAAGACCGCCGCCGATAATGGCGATATGGACATCCGTCTCCTTTTGTAAAGTCGGATAGTTCGTCGTTTTTATGTTTCGTTTCATCCAGAATGATTCTGTCATGTTCTTCACCTCTTCTACAGACTACCCAGAAACCGGCATTTCTTTCTCATAAAATAGAAAGACCTGCAGAAAACTTTGTCGAACGTTGGGTCTATCACTCCACAAGCATCATATACTTGAAGGAGGAGGAACAACATGATTACCATTCAAAATATAAAAGTAAATGTTACACGCGCAGGGAATAACGAGTCTGCCGTGGTACTGTTGCACGGATGGGGACAGAATCAATACATGATGAAGTTTCTGCAGGACCATCTCTGCGACACCTTTACGGTTATCAATCTGGATCTGCCGGGGTTTGGAGAGAGTGAGGAGCCGCCGCGTGTCTGGAGTGTAGACGATTACGTGGATTTTCTGCAGGAGCTTCTGGACCATCTGCAGATTACTCATGTGAGCTTTATCGCTCATTCCTTCGGAGCACGCATTGCACTGCGCTATGCATACCGCTTTCCGGTGGAGAAAATGGTTCTGACCGGTGCTGCCGGCATTCAGGCAAAGCGCGGGCTGGGCTATCATATCCGCGTGAAAACATATAAGCTGCTGAAAAAACTGCATGCTGCCCCTGCCATGGGAAGCAGTGATTATCAGAGTGCTTCAGCAATCATGAAGGGGGTTCTCGTTGCCAGTGTTGAGGATGATCTTTCGGGAATACTGAAGGATATATCCACGGAGACGCTGTTGGTCTGGGGAGAAAAGGATACGGCTACACCGCTGTGGATGGGTCGTGTCATGGAGGAGGAACTGCCAAATGCCGCCCTGGTTGTTCTGCCGAAGGAGGATCATTTTGCCTACTTCCACCTCAGTATACAGTTCTGCCGCATCGTGGATGCCTTTTTAAGACCATGATGCTGTTCTGTTTTCTGGCGGTGTATCTTTTTTTTCTTTATGTTCCTTTGAAGCAGTCTATGCATATGTTCCAGCAGAACCGTTACAACAAAGGGCGGTATCAGACATGGCTGGTGTCCTATATCCGCTTATCCTGGAAGCTGATTGTGAAAATACTGCTGACGCTGATGCTGAGCTACAGCCTTCTTTTGCTGCAGCCGACTTCCATGCAGGAGGTTCTGCTGCTGATGCTGGTTGCTATCTTTGCCTACATCAGCTGTAAAATGGAGGAGGAGCGCGTCTATCGCAAGCCGCTGGTGAAAACAGCGCGAATTCACCGCCTTGCGATCCTGCTGTATACGTTATACGGCATTTTGCTGTGCCTGCTGCATTATTTCCTGTCTGCTGCAGCGCTCATTCTTGTGACACCGTTTCTTTTTCTGTCCGCATGGCTCATGGTGCTACCTGCCGCATGGATTTCAGAGCCGCTGGAAATGGCGATTCGCAATCATTATGCAGCGGATGCCGCAAAGCTGTTAAGAAGCAACAACGCGCTGTCCATTGTCGGCATCACCGGAAGCTATGGGAAAACGAGTGTGAAAACCATTCTGAATGAGCTCTTGTCAGATGTTTACTATACCCTGATGACGCCCGGCTCCTATAATAATCAGATGGGAATCACTCTCACCATACGCAATAAGCTGGAACGGCTGCATGAGGTGTTTTTATGTGAAATGGGAGCGGATCATGTGAAGGAAATTCATGATCTGATGCAGTTTGTAAAGCCGCAGTATGGTGTTGTGACCTCTGTCGGCGCACAGCATCTGGCAACGTTTGGCTCCATGGAAAATATACTCCATGAGAAAATGCAGATGATAGAATGTCTTCCTGCCGACGGTATCGGCTTCGTGAATCGGGACAATGCCTATATTCGTACCTACAGTATTCAAAACACCTGCCGAATCGTATGGTTCGGGATGAGCGAGGATGCGGATTATCGCTGCTGTGATATCCGTTACAGTGAGGAAGGCACATCGTTTACGGTGATACAGGAGGGACAGTCTCACCGGTTTCACACAAAGCTTTTAGGAAAACACAATGTCGTGAACATCACCTGTGCCATCGCAGTTGCGCACACACTTGGTGTTTCCTGGGAAATAATGGCGTTAGCTGTCGAAAAGCTGCCCTATGTCGAGCATCGGCTGCAGGTACGGAAAAGCTTTTGCACCCTGCTGGATGACGCCTATAATTCCAATCCGGAAGGAGCGCGCTGTGCACTGGAGGTTTTAAAGCAGATGAAGCATCAGCGGTTTATCATCACACCCGGTTTTCTGGAGCTGGGAGAACAGCAGGAGGAAGAACAGTACAAGCTGGGTGAGGAGATTGCGGATAGCGTGGATACGGCGGTATTGGTAGGTGCTGTCCAGACGAAAAGCATCGCCGCAGGATTGACAGACAGCGGATTTCCAAAAGAAAGGGTCCATGTTTGCGACAGCTTTCAGGAGGCACTGGCAATCGTACAAAAGCAGGCACAGCTGCAGGACTGCGTGCTGCTGGAAAATGATTTGCCGGATGCATTCAACCACTAGTAGCCCTACTCACATGAACACGTTTTAGGCATTCGCATACACTGATAATGTGTAAGGAAAGGAAGAATGCTATGAAACTTAAAATTGCCGTGGCATTTGGCGGCAGAAGTGTAGAACATGAAATCAGTGTCCTGTCGGCTCAGCAGGTAATGGCTGCTCTGGATGAGGAGCGCTATGAAATACTGCCGTTGTATATTGCCAAGGATGGCAGAATGTTTTGTGAGGAGGAATTACGGGAGCTGGAAACCTTTCAGCATATTGAAGAATTCATAGCGGATCATACCAGTGTAGCTCTGATTCGAAGAGATGCGCATACCTACTTGATTCCATCGCGTCGTAAATTATTTGCCAGAGATAAGGAGGTTGATCTGGTGTTCCCGGTTCTGCATGGAACCAATGGGGAAGACGGCACCTTTCAGGGATATCTGAAAACGATCGGGATACCCTATGTCGGCTGCAGTGTTCTGGCAGGCGCAATCGGACAGGATAAGGTGATTATGAAGCAGGTATTGCAGGATAGCGGGCTTTCGGTTGTACCGTGGTTTTTCTGGACATTGCATCAGCCGATGGAGCAGTCCTTTTTCAAAAAAGCGCAGCGTCTTGGTTATCCGCTCATCATTAAGCCTGCGAATCTGGGCAGCAGTGTCGGCATCGCCGTTGCCCACAATGATGTGGAGCTGCATAAAAGCATGATCGAGGCCTTTCAGTATGATCACAAGGTTGTGATTGAAAAGGTGATTGAACCGCTGCGGGAAATCAACGCCTCGGTACTGGGAGATGAGGACGGCTGTCGCTGCAGTACACTGGAAGAAGTTGTCAAGCAGGATGAAATTCTGTCTTATGACAACAAGTACAGCGGACAGGGTAAATCCAAGGGAATGCTCAGTACCAGCCGGAAGCTGCCGGCAGAGCTTAGTGATGAGCAGGCTGAGGAGGTTCGCACGATGGCGATGGATGCCTTCCGTGCGCTGAATGCGGCAGGGGTCGTGCGGATTGATTTTCTGATGCATGCAGACAGTTCAGCTCTATATGTGAATGAAATCAATACGATTCCTGGCTCCCTGTCCTTCTATTTGTGGGAAAAGGAAGGTCTTTCCTTTCCTGCCCTGCTGGATGAGCTGATCTCGCTAGCACTTCAGCGGGTACGCAGGGAACAGAAGATGATTTTCAGCTATGACACAAATATTCTGCGGGATTATAAGGGCATAGGAAAACTGATGAAGTAGAAAAATGCGGACAATGCTTCGCATCTTTTCTTTTGCAGGAAGACAGAACGATGGAAGAAGGGGAAACGGTAAAGGACGCTGATGTATACTTTGAAGCATAGACAGAAAGAAATTTCTCTGCGGGATAAGCATAGGCAGTCACAAGATGTTGCATCCGCTTTTCATACAGGAACGATTCAGAGGGGAAAGGATTTTTTTCATAACAGTATGAACTTCACAGTTGTATTTACTGCTTAGAATACATCCGGTACAGTTCACAGGGGATAGCGTTCAATCAGACAGCGCAAGGACTGCACTTGCAGGTGTGGAAAATCGGCTTTTTGTTTCGTGAGAATCATGCGTAAGAAGAATTTGATATTTCATAATCAGTCCGGTATAAAAAAGAAGATGACGAGCATAAAGCATTGTCACCTTCGTATCATTCATTCATTTTCAGCTTTTCCGTTGCATATTCGTCCTTTACAGTGAAACAAGAAACACCTCATATGCAATCAAGGACTCCCTGCTTTCTTATTTGAATTTTGAAAGGATGTATGAATTTCAGCTTTCCGGCATAAGGGGGAGCGTACAGCTGCTTGGCATAAACACTGTAAACAGGGCTTCCTACGGTTTCTATCGTGCTATATCAAAGCATGAGCGGCTATGTGATGTCATTTGCGATGACCTTGCCACGATCACTGCTTTTGCGATAGGCATTCGGTGTCATCCCGCATGCTTTTTTAAAGACCTGTGAGAAATAAGACTGAGAGGAAAAGCCGCAGGAGTCGGAAATCTGTGCTATGGAATAATTTGTGGTTTCCAGCAGCTCCTTTGCCTGCTGTACACGCAGTCGGATGAGATAATTGATGGGGGAGACGCCCTTGTACTGCTTAAAGGCATGTACCAGATAAAATTTATTCATGTAGGTTTTTTCACTTAACAGCTCTAGCGTGATATCCTCCTGATAATGATTGTTGATATACTGCTCCACAAAATGACATTCCTTGGTTATTTTCTGAGACGGCGCTACAATCAGGTTCGCCTTTGTCCTGCGTACCATGTTAATGATCAGCACCTCCAGCAGATTCTGACATACCGCCTCGTAATCATCATCCTGCTGCGCCATTTCCTGCACCAGTGTTTTCAGATAAAACAGAATCTCATGCTTGAATTCATAATAGTTGTGGACACTGTAGTCCTCATATTCCATATGGTTGGTAAAGCTGGTAAACTGCAGACCTTCAATACCGAGAACGATATATTCCAAAGGGGATTCATCCCTGCTCATTTCCGTATGCGGGACATTGGGATTGACAATGATCAAATCATCCGCCTTTACATCGAAAACATCATCATTTACAAGAAAGCTTCCCTTGCCGCTGGATACATAAAATAATTCCGTACAGTGATGGGCATGCGGCGTGCTGTGCCAGTCACCCTCATAACGACTTGTTGAAATATAGAGAAGGTGGAAGCTCATCTTATCCAGCTTGCGATTCTTCAACTGATATCTTTGTATACTCATCATATCACATCCTTATATCTGCTTTTATTATAATAGACACCGCTGTCGTTGACAAGAATTATATTTATTGGCAAAAAGTGAAAGTAGCCAATATCTCTAAAAAATGAAATACAATGCTTGTGTTTATCGAATAAATAAGAAATACCGGATTCGCTTTTTTAGATATCTTGCCTGTTTTTTTGCAGATCGACGTGTCCGGACGGTTTGACAAGCGCTTCATAAGCCCATAAAATGAAGATAAAGATGATCAGGAGGAGTTTGACATGAATACGAAAAAGGGGCGCGTAACTGTGCCGAGTGATGTTGATGTAATTGAGGAAACCTTAAACATCATAGAACGATGGGGGGCGGATGCGATCCGGGACTGTGACGGCACCAGCATGCCCGAGCAGCTGCGTGAGCTGGATGTGAAGCAGTATGCGACCTATTATACGACGAGAAAGGATAATGCATGGGCAAGTGCAAATCCGCAGGAGATACAGCAGATGTATCTGATGAGCGATATGGTGACGGCAAGTGCACAGACCCTGACCATACCGTTGATGAAGCATTATTATAAGGAACAGCTGAAGGTCAATACACTGGATGATATAAAGCGGTGGTGGGAGGTGATCGACCGTACGAGCGGTGATGTGGTTGCAGAGGACAAGTGGGAATATGACGCGGAAAAGGAAGCGGTTGTCGTGTTGGAATGTGTGCCGTTTCATGCGTATACAGTAAGCTTTCTGGCATTTGTGATCTGGGATCCGGTGCATATGTACAATGCCCTGACCAATGAATGGAAGCATGAGGAGCATCAGATGACCTATGATGTACGGCAGCCAAAGACCCAGGCATATGTTCTGGATAAGCTGCGCCGCTGGATTGCTGAGCATCCAAAGGTCGATGTTATTCGCTTCACGACATTCTTTCATCAGTTTACGCTCATGTTCGATGAGCAGGCGCGTGAGAAATTTGTAGACTGGTTCGGTTACAGTGCCAGTGTGTCCCCCTATATTCTTGAACAGTTCGATCAGGAGTTCGGATACCGGTTTCGTCCTGAGTATATCATCAATCAGGGATATCATAATTCCACCTTCTGTGTTCCTACGAAGGAATATCGTGATTTCATGGATTTCCAGATGCGTGAGGTTGCGAAGCTGGTGAAGAAATTTGTGGATATTACACATGAAGCCGGCAAGGAAGCGATGATGTTTCTGGGAGACCACTGGATTGGGACAGAGCCGTTTGGTCCTTACTTTCAGGAGCTTGGACTGGATGCCGTAGTGGGCTCTGTCGGGGATGGACGTACCTTGCGTCTGATTTCCGATATCAGAGGAGTGAAGTATACCGAGGGACGGTTTCTGCCGTATTTCTTCCCCGATGTATTTCATGAGGGCGGTGACCCCGTTCAGGAGGCGAAGGTAAACTGGGTGAGCGCAAGGCGTGCAATCCTTCGCTCACCACTGGACCGTATCGGATATGGCGGGTATCTGAAGCTAGCATTGAAATTTCCGGATTTTGTTGATTATATTGAAGAGGTATGCAATGAATTTCGTGAGCTGTACGAGCATGTACACTCTGCACAGCCGATGTGCATGCCGTTTAAGGTAACGATTCTAAACAGCTGGGGAGCACTTCGTGGCTGGGGAGCGGAAATGGTCGCTCATGCGCTGTGGTATAAGCAGATTTATTCCTATTCCGGCGTTCTGGAGGCTTTGAGCGGCATGCCGTTTGATGTGCAGTTTATCAGCTTTGACGATATACTGGAAAATCCGAAGGTACTGGATGATGCCGGTGTGATTATCAATGCAGGGGATGCCTATACAGCCTTCAGCGGCGGAGATTACTGGAAGGATGCACGCATTGTGAGCGCCCTTCGCAAATTTGTATACGAGGGGGGCGGCTTTATCGGCGTTGGAGAACCGAGCGCAGCACAAAAGGAGGGGCATTTCTTCCAGCTGTATGATGTGCTGGGCGTGGATAAGGAGGTTGGCTTTTCCCTGTCACAGGATAAATATAACTGGGAGGAACAGCCGCATTTCCTGAAGGAGGAGCTACCTGAAGCTTTACAGCTTGGAGAAGAAATACGCAATATCTATGCATTGCCGGATACGACGGTTTTGATCAATGAACATCAGAATATCCGTTTTGCGGCCAATACGTATGGGAAAGGGAAAAGTGTCTATCTGAGCGGTCTGCCATTCAGCTTTGAAAATGCACGTCTGCTGTATCGCTGCCTGTTCTATGCGGCAGGAAAAGAAACCGAAATGAAAAAATGGTACAGCGAAAACTGCAATGTGGAGGTCAATGTTTATCCGAATACAAACAGCTACTGTGTGGTGAACAATACGTATGAGGTGCAGGATACGCGGATTTATACGGACCATGATGTCTTTGATATCCGTTTACAGGCAAATGAAATTCGCTGGTTTTCCATCAGCGGGGAAGAATAAGAATTGTGCGGCATGAATGCCGCATTTTTCCATGCGGTAAATGGACGTAGGAGTGTACAGCGTATGAGATAGAATTTTCATGGTTTCAGTCCTTTCAGGCAGTATTATGAACTCATATCGTGGTTTTCGATACTGTAAAACAGCATTAAGAAATCAGCATATCCAAGTCTTTCAGGTTTGAGATTGAAAACACAGGGATTGGACAATCAGTAAGTAATTGCTTCATGTTCTTTTATACTGTCCTGCAGGGGATTCACAAGAGAAATGTGGTAGCCGATTTCAAGATATAAACGGCCTGCACAATTCTTACATAGAACAAATGTTACACTGCTTTTCCATATTAAAAAATAATTTTTGCTTTTCTGCAACCATTTTCTTTCTTCAGAGGTATTAAGGGTGAACAGAGAAAAAGAGGCAGTTCAAATAGAACTGACGGAGTGTTTTGCGGTATTTGCCGGAATGGACTCATTCTCTGATGATATCGCATTGCGTATTCGGGTACGAAAACGATGGAGATAAACGAAGCTGCTGTATTCGAAAGAAAAGCAATGGGTTCAGGACAGTATGAGGGAGGGTTTCATATGCTGAAGCTGTCAAAATGGAAGAAATGAAAAGGAGAGCTGTATGAAAATCAGAAATTACGGATTGGTGCTGCTGGCATGCGGCATGCTGTTTGCCGGCGGTTGTTCAAAAGAGAAAGCGAAGAAAAAAGCAGAAGACTTGAAGCTTGAAAATCTCACGATCGTACTGCATGATGAGAATATCACCATTTACCAGCCGCTGGGGGATCTTCTGGATACCTGGGAGCTGGATCAGGCGCCGGAGCATATCGAAGCGCTGGGACATGATATGGTATTTTTAACATATAAGGATAATGACCGGGAATCGATGATTCTCCGTGTCTTCAATCCGAAGGATGAAGAAATCAGTGTGAACGATGCGCTGATTCAGCATGTAGTCTTTTCAGACAGAAATACAGAAAATGTGAAGGAATACAAGCTTCCTCACAATTTTAAAATCGGAAGTACTACTGAGCAGGATGTAATCAAAGCACTGGGAACGCCTTATGAGTATAGGATTTCCAACGATGACAGCAATATGGATTATGTCACAGGTACCTCGTATGAAACCTCTGAGCTGGCAGAGTTTTCATTTGAAAAAGGAAAACTGAGCAAGGTTGCATTGTCAGGAAGTGAAAAACGCAAGGAAAAGAAAGAGAATATCAGCTTTGATACGGCTAAGGCAGTTGGGTATTCTGTATATGATATCCCCCTTGCGAAGGGAAGTGCTGCGGATGAATTTGCGAAGGGAAGCATACAGTTCGATGGTGTGAGCATAAACAAAACGACACCTGCGAAGGCACTTATAGAAAAAGGGTGGAAATCCAAATATCTGGATGAATATAATAAAAAAGAGACTACCATCAGTGCAGAAAAAAGTGATATGCGTATTGATTTGCGAGTGGATGGAACGATTTCTTCCACAGATCAGCTGACCGAAAAGCATGTGATTCAGGAAATATTTGCAGCGGATGAGTCTCTGGAAGCTTTGACATTCGCATCTGGTGTTAACGGTACATCAACACTTCAGGATGTGTATCAGATACTGGGAAAACCGATGAGTGTGTGGTATAGCAAAAACGGTGTTCGCGTTCGGTATAGGACAGAAAGCAATACTGCCGTTTCCATGTCCTTTAAGACCTCCGGAGCAATGGAATACTGCAGTGTGAAATTTGATTCCGAATGGGAATAGACGGTGCGACAGATAAAGGATTGAGCCGGGTGCTCTTTTCTTTTGCATTGTTTGTTGAGAAGTAACCTTTGACCTCGCATAAGTAGAAGCTTATCCTTTATGCTTGATACGTGTTGTCCGGAAAAATATGCAACGGTTTTTTCATACGGCGAAAGCCTGTGAAGGAAACAATTCGTATTCTGTTTTTTTGAATACTTTCTATGTGTCCGACAAGTATGCTCAACAGTACCAATTCATTTGTTTAAACATTTAATAAGTGCTTCAGATATGAAAAAGGAACATCTGAATGACCGTGTGGAGAACTCTGTCCGCTGGACTGTCATACGCTCAAAAAAAGGATTCTCGGCTGAGAATCCTCCTTTGTTAAGCCTCCATGGAATCAATGATGCTGTCAACCAGATTATCCATTTCAGATTTATTATTATCATTCAGGGCACTGATCATGGATACTTCAGAATTCAGAATACTCATCTGCTTCATCTGATTATCCAGGAAGTCCTTCATGAGGGAACCGGATTTCGGTGCCCAGGACCCGTTTTCAATGATTCCCACCGTACGCTTCTGCATATTGAGTGCCTTCATATGCATGAGGAAATCATGCATAACAGGATAGATTCCCAGGTTATAGGTTACCGAAGCCAGTACGATATGGCTGTATTTAAACGTATCACTGATCAGGTAGGATACATGGGTATTGGAAACATCATGCACCACAACATTTTTGACACCCTTTTCCACCAGCTTGGCAGCCAGTACCTGCGCGGCGGATTCCGTATTTCCATACATGGAGGCATAGGCAATCAGGACACCGGTTTCCTCCGGCTCATAACGGCTCCATTTGTCATATTTATCCAGCAGATAACCGAAATCATTTCTCCATACCGGTCCATGCAGCGGACAGATGACCTTGATATCAATGGTTCCCGCCTTTTTCAGCAGTGCCTGTACGTGCGGTCCGTATTTTCCTACGATATTGGTATAGTAACGGCGGGCATCATCCAGCCAGTCGCGGTCAAAATCAACCTCATCGTTAAACAGCTTGCCATCCAGTGCGCCAAAGCTTCCAAAGGCATCAGCGGAAAACAGAACGCCGTTTGTTACATCAAAGCTGACCATTGCTTCCGGCCAGTGCACCATCGGAGCCTCTACAAAGGTGATGGTGTGCTTACCGAAGCATCTGGTATCGCCTTCCTTGACCTCTTCTGTGCGCCCGTCAACGTTAAAGCCGAACTGATGCATCAGCAGGAAGCTTTTTTCGGTTGATATGATTTTCACCTTTGGATAACGAAGAAGAATTTCCTCAATGCTGGCACCGTGGTCAGGCTCCATATGATTGATAACCAGATAATCCAGGTCACGCCCGTTCAGAACATGCTCTACATTTTCCAGAAACTGACGGCAGGCATCCCAGTCTACGGTATCAAACAATACCGTTTTCTTATCCAGCAGCAAATAGGAATTATAGGATACGCCATTCGGAATCGGGTGAATATTTTCAAACAGGGCAAGACGGTGATCATTTCCTCCCACCCAGTACAGATCGTCAACTACTTTTCTTACACAGTACATACTACATCCTCCTTCTCTTTATTTAATCCAATGTCTCGATGAACTGATCCTTTGCTTCTCCGCATTCCGGACAGATCCATTCCTCAGGCAGCTTTTCAAACGGCGTACCCGGAGCAATATCATTTTCCGGATCTCCCAGCATCTGATCATATTCATAGCCGCAGCCATTGCAGACATGACGCATATAGGAAGGAGCTTCCTTTTTGATAAACGGACGTTTCATTTTCTTCATTGGCGGAGCCGGTTTCTTTTCTCCGGTATCCAGAGCCTTGCTTAACAGCGGCAGTATTTCCATAACATCACCGACAATCCCGTAGTCGGCATTTTTAAAGATCGGAGCATTGGCATTCGTATTGATGGCAACGATGGTGGTGGCATCCTTGATTCCCTTCAAATGCTGTCCCGCACCGGAGATACCGCATGCGATATACAGATTGCCGGTAAATTTCTGACCGGACATACCGACATAGCGGTTGATCGGTACATATTTCAGAGTTTCTGCGACCGGACGGGAGCTTCCGATTGCGGCCCCTGCACTTCTTGCCAGATCCTCAATCAGCTTCATGTTCTTCTTTTCGCCGATACCCTTGCCGGCTGATACCACACGCTCCGCATTCATAATCGGGGTGTCCATCGGGATACCGACTGTGAAATCATAGCCGTCTTTCTGTAAGGCTTCCACCAGGGCATTGACACGTTCCTGTGCATCGCCTTCCTTGAAAATCTGTTTTTTGCGTTCTCCGGTGATTGCACCTTTTTTCTTACGGACACCGCCGTCCTTTGGCGCTTTTCCTATGATATGAGAGGCGATAACGACCCTCTGAATTTCATTGGTTCCCTCATAAATGGTAGTAATCTTTGCATCACGATACGCACGTTCCACTTCCATTCCCTTCAGATAACCGCTTCCGCCGAAGATCTGTAAGGCATCGTTGCAGATTTCCAGCGCAACATCACTTGCATACTGCTTCGCCATAGCGGATTCCATACCATATGGTTCATGGTTTTCCTTCAGTTCTGCAGAAGAGTAAATCAGCATTCTTGCACAACGCAGCTTGGTTGCCATATCGGCAAGCTTGAAGCTGATGACCTGCTGCTGTGCAATCGGTTTGCCGAACTGCACACGCTCCTTTGCGTATTCCAGCGCATTCTCATACGCACCCTGTGCGATTCCCAGTGCCTGTGCGGCGATACCGATACGACCGCCATCCAGTGTGGCCATTGCAATCTTAAAGCCCTGACCAAGCTTACCAAGCAGGTTTTCCTTAGGTACCTTTACATCATTGAAAATCAGCTCGGCTGTTGAGGATGAACGGATGCCCATCTTGTCGTAATGATCACCGAAGGTAAAGCCGTCCCAGCCCTTCTCCACGATAAATGCGGAGATTCCTCTGGTTCCCATTTCCGGATTTGTGGATGCGAAGACGACATACGTATCTGCCTTATCAGCATTTGTAATAAAGATCTTGCCACCGTTCAGAATGTAGTAATCACCTTCCAGAACAGCTGTTGTTTCGGTACCTGCCGCATCACTTCCGGCATTTACCTCCGTTAATCCAAATGCGCCGATTTTTTCACCGCTTGCCAGCGGTACCAGATATTTCTGCTTCTGTTCCTCGGTACCAAACGCAAAAATAGGGTAGCTTCCCAGTGAGACATGTGCGGACAGAATAACACCTGTACCACCGTCTACACGGGATAATTCTTCTACAGCAATGGCATAGCTGATTACATCCAGACCGGCCCCTCCATATTCCTTTGGATAGGGAATACCCATCAGACCCATCTTTCCAAACTTCGCAATCGCCTCACTCGGGAACTCATTTTCCTTATCGAGCATAAAGGCAATCGGTTTGATTTCGGTTTCCGCAAATTCCCGAACTGTCTTGCGGATTTCCTCCTGCTGCTGTGTCGTTGTAAATAGCATAGTTTACGTCCTCCTCACTTATCTCTATGATATTCCTTCTGCTTTCATGATTTTTCTTAATATGAGAATCATTTTAAGAATGTAAATCACTTTACACTCTGATAATATCATAGCGCTTACAATAAGTCTAAAGATATGCTCACAGAATTTTCCTTTTTTGGATTCGTTTTAAGAAGTACCTGAAAAACGGCGCCAGCGCTTTTGGAATTTCCTGAATTAGGTCCCACAGGTGTAAGATAAGCAGATGCTGGTGCGCAGATGATTTGTAACGTTCTGCGTAAGAGAATACGGCTTCATTTTCAAACAGGTATACCGGCTGTACACTCATTCAGCCTTTGAATTTCCTTCACCTATACGATTTATGGTTTCGCATATACATACAGGTATGAAAGAATGTGTGTTTGTCCCTTCCTACCTCTTTCTGCAAATTACAAATCGATAAGATTCTCTTTTAACATGCGGACTTTTACTTCTCAGCCTGCGGACTTATGGTCTGCCGTATGCTATACTGTACTTAGCGGAAAACAATTGGAAGGAGGAGCTGTATGTCGGAAAAGAAAAAGGCGGAGGAAGGGTTTCTGTATAATGCGAATTACAACGCAGCACTGCTGGATGAGCGTGCCTGGTGTAAGGATCAGTGTCATTTGTGCAATCAGCTGCGTCCAAGCGATACGGAAAAGCGCTATCAGATTTATCACAGCTTATTCAAGCAGATGGGAAAGCATGTATCCATAGAACCACCATTCTGGTGTGATTATGGCTATCATATCAGCATCGGAAATGAATTTTTTATGAACCATAACGGTGTCATACTCGACGGAGCAGAGGTAACCTTTGGTGATTATGTCTATATCGCACCAAACTGCGGCTTTTATACGGCAGGGCATCCGTTGGATGTGGAACAGCGTAAGCAGGGGCTGGAGTATGCCTTTCCCATTCATGTGAAAAGCAATGTATGGATCGGAGCAGGCGTTCAGGTGCTGGCGGGCGTTACCATTGGGGAAGGCTCGGTGATTGGGGCAGGCAGTGTTGTGAACAGAGACATTCCTGATCATGTTCTTGCGGCAGGTGTTCCCTGCAGGGTGATTCGCCGCATTACAGAGGAGGATCGAAAGAAGTACCGTATTCAAATGGAGGAAAGTTGATGGGAAGCAGGTGAAACCCGTAAACAGCGCACCTGTATAGGCAGTAAAGGTCTTTTTGGATACGCCGTAAGCGATCGCCTAGTCGTCTGTGAGGCTGTATTTGCAGTCTGATGGCGATAGGGAATACGGAAGAAAACGGATATGCATATGACTGATAAGCTATGCGAAAGCTGTCCCTGCGAAAAAGAAATGTCGAGGAGAGTCTCCCTTTTTAAAGAAGTTATTTGCATGTCCTCACTTGCGGCGGTATGGCTATGATATAATAAGGATAAGCAGGAGGTATGAAACCATGTTTTATGAACAAGTAGAAGAATCCGTGCAATATATTCGTAAGCACGTGAAAACAGAGCCACTTATTGGCATCATTTTAGGAAGCGGACTGGGCTCGCTGGTGGAGATGATGGAGGATAAAGAAGTGCTCTCCTATCAGGATATTCCACATTTTCCGCAATCCAGAGTGGCAGGTCATGCGGGAAATCTGGTCTTTGGCAGAATTGGAAATCAGCGTCTGATCGTTATGCAGGGGAGGTTTCATTATTATGAAGGCTTTTCGATGAAGGAGGTCACCTATCCGATTTATGTGATGAAGCTGCTCGGTGTTCGGGATTTGATCGTGACCAATGCCTGTGGCGGTATCAATCCGGAATTTACACCGGGGGATTTGATGATTATTGATGATTTTATCAATTCGCTGGATGTAAATCCTTTGATTGGAGATAATGATGAGCGCTTCGGACCACGCTTTCCGGATATGTCAGAGCCTTATTCCATCCAGCTGCGTGAAAAGGCAGAACAGGTGGCGGATCAGTTGGCAATTCCTTACCGCCATGGTGTATACACCCTTTTTCAGGGACCGTATTATGAAACAGCGGCGGAAATCCGTATGTATGCCAGAGCAGGCAGTGATGCCATTGGAATGTCCACTGTGCCGGAGACTATAGCGGCAAATTATCTCGGTATCCGTGTGCTGGGAATTGCATGTATCACCAACATGGCAACCGGTATTGCGAAGGAAAAGCATTCACATGAAGAGGTTGTGAAAATGGCAAATAAGAGCAGTGCCCGGCTTTGTACATGGATGGAAGCACTGTTAAAGGAGTGGTAAGAAGGAGGGGGATGCTTCATGGAACAGAATTCGCTGTTTCAAAATGATGTACAGAAGGATCCTCTTGCCGCCCGACTGCGTCCGGCTTCGCTGCAGGATTACGTAGGGCAGAAGCATCTGCTTGGAAAAGGGAAGATACTGTATAACCTGATAGAAAAGGATATGGTTTCCTCCATGATCTTCTGGGGACCGCCGGGTGTTGGAAAAACGACGCTTGCCAGAATCATCGCCAGGCAGACACAGGCACATTTTATCAATTTCAGTGCCGTCACAAGCGGAATCCGTGAAATTAAGGCCGTGATGAAGGAAGCGGAGGACGCGCGTCTGTATGGCAGAAAGACGATTGTGTTTGTTGATGAAATACATCGTTTCAATAAAGCCCAGCAGGATGCCTTTCTGCCGTATGTGGAAAAGGGCAGTATTATTTTGATTGGCGCAACAACGGAAAATCCGTCGTTTGAAGTCAATGCCGCGCTTCTTTCCCGCTGCAAGGTGTTTGTGCTGAAGGCACTGGAGGTTTCGGATCTGGTGGAGCTGCTAAAGCATGCTCTGCAGGATGAACGCGGCTTTGGCTCACAGCATGTTCTCATCACAGAGGAGCAGCTGCATATGCTTGCCGTGTTTGCCAACGGAGATGCCAGAACAGCGCTGAATACGCTGGAGATGGTGGTTTTAAACGGAGAAAGCTCAGAAGCGGAATCGTCATCACAAAAGAGGTGCTGGAGCAATGTACCTCCCAGAAGTCGCTGCTGTATGAAAGACAGGGAGAGGAGCACTACAATCTGATCAGTGCCCTGCATAAATCCATGCGCAACTCCGACGTGGATGCAGCTATTTACTGGCTTGCGAGAATGCTGGAGGCGGGGGAGGACCCGTTGTACGTGGCAAGGCGTCTGGTTCGTTTTGCGAGTGAGGATATCGGGATGGCGGACAGCCGTGCCTTGGAAATCTGCGTTGCGGTTTATCAGGCATGCCATTTTCTCGGTATGCCGGAGTGTAATGTACATTTGACACATGCGGTTACCTATCTTTCTCTTTCTCCGAAATCCAATGCCCTGTATATGGCATACGGCGCAGCGAAGGAGGATGCTGTGCATATGCTGAGTGAACCGGTTCCCCTGCAAATACGAAATGCACCGACATCCCTCATGAAGGACCTGCATTATGGAGAAGGCTATCAGTATGCTCATGATACGCAGGAAAAGCTGACAAACATGGAATGTATGCCGGAATCCCTGAAGGGAAGGGAATACTATCACCCAACGATACAGGGAAGTGAAGCAAGGGTAAGCAAGCGATTGCAGGATATCAAGGAATGGAAACGGAAGCATCAAAATAAATAGAGAGCCGGTGTTTTAAGAAGACCTTCCTGCAAGTGATGAAACGCTGGGATATTGGCAGAACACGGATAGGCGCAGATTTCAGGTTGCAGGCATTTGACGGCGCTGTGCATGATCAATGCCTCTTTCCGTAAGGAAGAAAGGCCGCATAAGAAAGCCATGAAAGCATCCGGGCGGCTGTACGCAGACAGTCTGTATGATACAGATGCTCATGGAGCTGCGTTTGCGTATTTCCTGAATTAGGCAGCTTAAGAAAAAAGGTAATCCAGCCTTGATACAACAGGTTCAGATTGCCTTTTTTATGTTTTCATCAGCGGTAAAGGTGCCATGCATACCGCCGTTTTCTGTTTCTTATTTTACAGTTTTTATGACATACTTATCGAATAGCTCACGATTTCGCTCATCGGCACCGTCCATATTGCTGGAGGCGAACACCGGAGCCTCCATGCCATGCTCCTTCAGCAGCTCGACAAATCTTCCCATCACACACTGTGCAAGGAAGCATCCGGTCAGGGTACTGACAGGTCCCATACTGGTTGCTTCATCGATTGGTGTTGTCGCATCCCCATACGGAGCATGATTGTCCAGAATCACATCCGCTAGCTCAAACAGACGCAGCCCGCTTTCATGACGGGAAGCGATGGTTTTGCTATGCGATAAGGAGGTGATCACGATAATACGGGCACCCTTTTCCCTGGCTCTCATCGTGTATTCGATCACCAGTGGATTTCTTCCGGAATTACTGGTGACAAGCAGAACATCTCCCGCTTCTATCGTGTAAATTGCATCCAGTACATCCGCATAGGAAGCTGTCCGCTCCAGTGTGGTACTCTTTGTCGGGTGGGTTGCCAGCGTCATTTCGATTTCGTTGATCGGATAAACCTTTGCATACCCTCCGGCTCTGGCATAGATATCCTGCCCGATCATATGCGAGTGCCCGCTGCCGAAGGTGTAAATGGTATGATGTTCCTTCTCCGCTTCAAACAATAGTCGTGCTGCCTGTTCCAGCGGCTCCCGCTCCTGTTTCATTACCGCGAAACGCTGTTCCACTTCTTTGAAATACGTATCAATAAATGCCATAATCAATCCTCACTTTCTTCTGATTTCAGTATACCATGATTATATGTAAAATCTATAATTGGATATAAAGTTATAACATTTTATACAAAATATGTAATTTAAACGCTATTTCCGCACAAAACACTTTTAATTATTCTATTCTGCTAAAATAGGAAAATTTTTCCATTATAATAATTACAAAAACTGGAGTGGACGGAATGAAAAAAGTAACGGAAATCAATTTAAGAGTGGGAGATGCTATACGAAAAGGGCTTCAACGAAAGGGAATGACGCAAAAGGAGCTTGCTGCACTGGTTGGTTCCACGCAGCGCTCGATTTCTTCATATATCAATGGGAATGCACAGCCCCCGCTTGATATTCTGTCTTTGATTTGCCGCATACTGGAAATCAATATGAATCAGATTCTGCAAATACCGGATTTCAATTTTCCCGGACGTATGCTGCATGATCCGATGGAGCTGGAATTCATGAAGATTTTTGATCAGGTGCCGGAGGAACGGCGGATGACCTTTACAAAGCTGATGAAAAGTATACTCAGCTTTCATCTGGAATAGGAAGTAAAAATGCAACTGTTACATAACATGGAAAATAAGACGATTCTTTTGGTAAATGACAAATACAGAAAGATGGAAAATTTTTATTTTTATGATAAAATGCCGTATTTATCGGTGTTTTTTTATATTTTGCGCAGAATTCGTATGGAAGAAAACTTTTTCATTTTATATACTATAGAAGTAAAAGGGAGAGAGAGGAGGAATATGGAAGAAAAACATACCTGTGTACTGAATCATGATGAGTATGAGCTGCTGAACTTTTATCGACAGCTCAGTGAAGAGCGCAAGCAGAAATTTTTTGATCTTGTGCAGACACTGGATATGCTGTTGAACCAGCAGGAGGATACGACTGCGGTCGCAGAGTAAATCACAGGTGTTGAAGTCATGGTTCTGAGAGCGCAATCCTTTTCATAAGAGAATGAGAAGGATGTGCGTTTGTTATACCGTGCACTGCTATCCTTACGGCGCAGGATACCGCACGGTGCATCAGCTGTAAAACAAATCCTGCAGGATCCATCCTGGTGTTGCAGCAGCTGAGCATGCATACTGTTTTGAAACCGGATGAGGACCGCAGGGTCCTTTTCTGTTTCTAGGCACTGACTGGTACTGGATGAAAAAGCTGTCCGCCAGAACTGACCGTGGTGTGGGGATCATTCCATTTCTGATGCTGAAGCGTTCCACGTAGGGTCCTATGTGATTTGTCGATGTTGATACAGCTGTTTCTTACATAATTATTTCATGAAAATATTTCAGAAAATGATTGACTTTTTCATCCCTGGATTGTACTATAGTAATATATGAAATGCGCTGACGGGAAATAGTATGGATATGGACATGACAGAGAGTCTTCGGCTGGTGGAAGAAGATATGCGAAGTATGCGGAACACATCCCCGAGCAGCAGAGGTGAACTCAGTAGCTTCTGCCGGAATCCTGCATCCGTTACCGTGCTAGAGTATGCTGGTACTCGAAGAGATTGATATCGTGAGGTATCAATAAAATAAGGTGGAATCACGTAAGGTAACTTTCGTCCTTTGGATGGAAGCTTTTTTTGTATAAGCGTATAAGGGAGGATATGAAGCTATGAAAAGATTTGCTATACCGGAAGGAACCCGGGATCTGATTCTGGGAGAATGTACTGCGAAGAAACGATTGCAGGGTGCAATCGAACAGGTGTTTGACAGTTACGGCTATAAGGAAATCGTAACACCGAGCATTGAATTTTATCAGACCTATCAGACCGGCTTTGAACAGGTTCAGGAGGAAGCGATGTACAAGTTTTTTGACCATAACGGAAGCATCCTGACACTGCGCATGGATATGACGGTACCGATCGCCCGTGTTGCGGCAACCAAGTTCAAGGATCAAAAGCCGCCGCTTCGTTTTCGTTATTGTGCCAATGTATACAAGGTCAAGGAGTCCTTTGCCGGAAAGCGCAATGAGGTGACAGATTGCGGAATCGAGCTGCTGGGGCTGAACGAAAAGCAGAGTGATCTGGAAATTCTGGTGTGTGCACTGGAGGTTATGGAGTGTATGCAGCAGCAGGCGTATACGCTGGAAATCGGCAATGTGAATTTCTTTCACACAGCAGGAAAGCTTCTGGGACTTTCAGCGGATGTAACAGAGCTTCTGGCGGATTTGATTGATCGCAAGAGTCTGAGCGAATTGAAGGAATATCTGCATACGTTGCCACTGAAGGATGAGGACAGAGAATTCTTCCTGCAGCTGCCGTGGCTGTGTGGAGATGCAGGGATGCTCAAGGAGGCATTGAACTGCTGCTTCGATGACAGACTGCGCAGTATTGTGGAAAGTCTTCAGGAATTGTATGCACAACTAAAGGCGCTCGGCTATGAAAACCGCATTACCTTTGATTTGGGAAAGCTGCCGCATCTGAACTATTACAGTGGCATTCTTTTTGAAGGCTTTGTGCCGGGAATCGGTACCAGTGTGCTGAGTGGCGGACGCTATGATTCTCTGCTGGAGAAATTCGGAGAGCCGCTGCCGGCAATCGGCTTTTCTGTAAAGCTGGATGCCGTGCTGCCGGTTCTGGATTTAAAGCAGAAGGAGGCAACCCTCACGCTGTGCTATCCGTATGCACGAAAGGTGGAGGCACTGCGCAAGGCGAGGGAATTAAGAAAAACCGCACGGGTAGAGCTGCTGTGCGGGGAATATGATGATATTATCGTGAAAGGGGAGAAGGACGCATGAGTATATCCATAGCATTGACGAAGGGGCGTCTGGAAAAGGCCACTGTGAAGCTGCTGGAGGAGCGCGGGTATGGCATTGAATCATTAAAGGATAAGGGAAGGGCGCTGGTGTTTCAGGATTCCAAAAAGGATATTCGCTATTTCCTTGTGAAATCCAATGACTGCATCACCTATGTACAGCACGGCGTTGCGGATATTGGTGTTGTGGGAAAGGATACGCTTTTGGAGGGTGGCAAGGATTATTATGAAATGCTGGATTTAGGCATCGGAAAATGTAAATTCATCGTTGCCGGTCTGCGGGAACACAATCTGTTTGACAAGGTGGGACATGTGAAAATAGGAACCAAGTATCCCAATATCGCAAAACAGTATTTCCTGGAAAAGGGCATGGATGTGGAGTGTATTAAAATAGACGGCTCTGTGGAGCTGGCACCGATTCTGGGCTTGTGTGATGGAATCGTGGATATCATGGAAACGGGGACGACGCTGAAGGAAAACGGTCTGGTTGTCTTTGACACCGTCTGCGATATCAGCGCAAGGGTGATTGTAAATAAAGCGAGCTTTAAGCTGAAAAGAGCGGAGATCCTAGCAATCTTGGAGGATATGAAGAAAGGACTGGAAGCATGCTGAAACGAATGCGAGCATCGGATACAGGGAACCTGCAGACGTATCTGGAAAGCAGAACAGAAGAAATCGACAGTGAAATCATTGTCAGGGTCAGTGCCATCCTGCAGGATGTGAAAACCCGCAGGGATGATGCTGTCAGGGAATATACACAGCAGTTTGACGGAATTTTATTGGACAGTATGCGCGTGGAGCCTTCCGATATAGAAGCGGCTGCTGCCAAGGCGGATCCCTTCTTTGTGGAGAGTATGAAGAAGGCGAAAGCAAATATCGAGTATTATCACAATGCACAGAAGCAAAACGGCTATCTTTTGCAGAAGGAGCTCGGCATCTATCTGGGACAGCGTGTACTTCCACTGGACAGCGTAGGTATTTATGTGCCGGGGGGCAGAGCACAGTATCCTAGCAGTGTGCTGATGAATGCGATTCCTGCCCGTATCGCCGGTGTAAAGCGCATTGTTATGCTTACACCACCGGCGAAGGATGGCAGTCTGCATCCCAATATTGCGGCGGCAGCACAGATTGCCGGTGTGGATGAAATCTATAAGGTCGGCGGTGCTCAGGGGATTGCGGCGTTAGCCTATGGTACCCAAAGCATTGCGCCTGTGGATAAAATTGTCGGACCGGGAAATGTATACGTTGCGGCAGCGAAGAAGCTGGTCTTCGGGAAGGTGGATATTGACATGATTGCCGGACCGAGTGAAATTCTGGTGATTGCGGATGCGGATGCTCCTGCGAAAAGCGTTGCGGCGGATCTGCTGTCACAGGCAGAGCATGATCCGATGGCGAGTGCCATTCTGGTGACAACCAGTGAACAGCTTGTGGATGCTGTGGAGCTGGAGCTGCGCAAGCAGAGTGCTCTTCTGCCGAAACAGGAAATCGTGGAACAGTCGCTGCAGGCCTATGGAACAGCCATTTTATGTGAGAGCATGGAGGAGTGTCTGGATGTATCCAATGCGGTTGCGCCGGAGCATCTGGAGCTGATGGTGAAGCAGCCGATGGACTATCTGGGAAAGGTACGCCATGCGGGCAGTGTGTTCCTTGGCTATCACACCTGTGAAAGTGTCGGAGATTATTTCGGCGGCTGCAATCACGTATTGCCGACAAGCGGGACAGCGCGTTTCTCCAGTGCACTTGGAGTGGACAGCTTTATCAAAAAAAGCAGCTATCTTCACTATAGCGAGGAAGCTTTACAGACCTATGGCGACCATATTATAGAAATGGCGGAGCAGGAAGAACTGCAGGCTCATGCCAATGCTGTGAAAGTGAGGCTGAAATCATGAAAAATATCGAAAGCTATGCGGCGCGGACAAACGGTAGCGTCATGCTGAATGCAAACGAATGCTATAAAAATATCAGTGGGGAAATGGTAAAGGAGCTGCAGGAGGCAATCGCAGAGCTGGAGTTTAACCGCTATCCGGATGAATCCAGCAGGGAGCTGATACAGGCATATGCGAATGTAAAAAAATTAGATGCTGGTAATCTGATCGCCGGCAATGGCAGCGATGAAATGCTGGGGCTCATGATTGGCTATTTCCTGGGAAAAGGTAAGAAATTACTGACCCTGTCTCCGGACTTCTCCATGTATGATTATTATGCATCCATGCATGAGAGTGAGGTTGTGAAATTTCCATGTGAGCAGGACGGTTCCTTCAGCATTGCGGATTTTATAGAATTTGGGCGGGAGCATCATGTGGATATGGTGCTGTTCTCCAATCCGAACAATCCAACCGGGCATTTTGTAAGCAATGCCCAGCTGTGTAAAATTGCGGAGGCGTTCCCCCGTATTCCGGTGATCATAGATGAGGCATATGGGGAGTTCGCAAAGGAAAGCATGCTGACGTATCTGGACACCTACCATAACCTGTATGTGACCAGAACCCTATCCAAGGCGTATGGCTTTGCCGGTGCGCGACTGGGCTTTCTGATCAGCTGTCCATCCAATATTGCGAAATTGAAACCGGTGCTGGTTCCTTATAATATCAGCTCTTTAACACAAAGGGCCGGTGTGATCGTATTGCGGCATGCGGCGGAATATGAGCTGCTGGTGGAGGAAATACAGCTGGAGCGGGATATGCTGTATCACAAGCTGAAGCAGTTAAAAAACGTTACCTTCTATCCGAGTCAGGCGAATTATCTGTATGGAAGAAGCAAATATAAGCAGGAGCTGTTGAAGGCAATGGAAAAGGAAGGCATTGTCATTCGCAACTACGAAGGAAAGGACAGCTTCCGGATTACGGTTGGTTCCCCTGCGGAAAATGCCATTGTATTATCCGTATTACAGGAATTTGACAGAAAGGCGGTTACGGTATGACACCAGAAACGAAGGAAACAGGCTTTGCGCCAAGAACGGCAGGCCTGAGCCGGGATACCAAAGAAACAAGCATCAGCTGCACGATGCATCTGGATGGTACGGGAGTCAGTGAGATTCATACAGGCATCGGCTTCTTCGATCACATGCTGACGCTGTTTTCCTTCCATTCCGGGATTGATCTTACGCTGCATGCAAACGGCGATTTACAGGTGTGTGATCACCACACGGTTGAGGATTGCGGTATCGCGATGGGAGCCTGCCTGAAGGAAGCCCTGCAGGATAAAAGAGGAATCGAACGCTATGGCAGTATGCTGCTGCCGATGGATGAAACACTGGCACAGGTGGTACTGGATATCAGCGGGCGCAGCTTTCTGGTGTATAACTGTGAGCTGAAGCGGGATACGATCGGTTCGTTTTCCTGTGAAATGGTGGAGGAGTTTCTTCGTGCCTTTGCCTTTCAGGCAGGCATCACCCTGCATGTAACTGTAGTGTATGGTACCAATGATCATCACAAGGTGGAGGCGATTTTCAAAGCGCTGGGCCGTGCCTTAAAAACGGCGATTCGTGTGAGCGGCGATACGCTGCCGAGTACAAAGGGGAAGCTGTAATATGATTGCGATACTTGATTATGGAATGGGAAATCTGCACAGTGTGGAAAATGCCTTACAGCATATCGGCTGTACCTGCTGTGTAACGGATAAAAAGGAAGACCTACAGCGTGCGGATCAGCTGATTCTGCCGGGTGTGGGAGCGTTTGCGGACTGCATGAAGCATTTGCAGGAGCGTGATTTGATAACGGCTTTAAAGGAAGAGGTTCAAGGAAAGAAAAAACCGCTGCTCGGTATCTGTCTGGGCATGCAGGCGCTGTTTGAAGACAGCGAGGAAAACGGCTATACCAAGGGACTCGGCTTTTTGAAGGGCAACATCGTGAAAATGAGTGATGCTGCAGAAAGCAGGTTGCGCATTCCGCATATCGGCTGGAATCTGCTGGAACAGTGTCAGGAATCCAGTGTATTTGAGCGGCTGAGTGAGCGTCCGTTCGTCTATTATGTACATTCCTATTATGCACAGAATTATGCAAAGGAGGATTTGCTGGCAGACAGCGGCTATGGCGGGATGCGGATTCCCGGGCTTGTACGCAGGGACAATGTGGTTGGTGCCCAGTTTCATCCTGAAAAAAGCGGAGAAGACGGACTGCAGATTCTGCGGTGGTTTAAGGAGGAGTTTGTATGATCATTTTACCTGCAATTGATATACTGGATCAGCAGCCCGTGCGGCTGTATCAGGGAGATTATGAACAAAAGGAATGTGTTGGTGACAGTATTGGGGATATCGCAAAAGCATTTGAACAGCAGGGGGCCCGGTATGTGCATATGGTTGATCTCAACGGGGCGAAGGAAGGAAAGAAAATCAATCAGGACATCATCGTGAAAACTGCACAGAGTCTGCAGATTCCGGTTGAGGTTGGCGGCGGCATCCGCAGTATGGAGGACGTTCGATTTTATCTGGAGCATGGCATTGCGCGTGTTATTCTGGGAACGGCAGCCATAGAGAATCCGGAGTTTTTGCGGGAAGCACTCGCACAATATAAAGAGAAAATCGCCGTCGGCATTGATTGCAAGAACGGCATGGTTTGCGGTCATGGCTGGCTGCAGGAAAGTGAGCTGCAGTATATCGACTTTGCAATTCAGATGGAGGCCATGGGGGTAAAGACGATCATTGTGACCGATATCTCCAGGGATGGTACCATGACAGGACCGAATACAAAGATGCTGGCGGAGTTAAAGAAAACGGTTTCGATCGATATTATAGCTTCCGGGGGTATTCGTGACATCACGCATATCGAGGCATTGAAACAGCTGGATATTTACGGTGCAATCACAGGAAAGGCGATGTATGCCGAAACATTGTCCCTGTCCCAGGCCATCGCACTGTGCGGAGAAGCCTGATGCATACCAAGCGTATCATCCCGTGCCTGGATGTAAAGGATGGCAGGGTTGTCAAGGGAATCAATTTTGTCGGATTGAAGGAGGTCGGTGATCCGGTCGATCTGGCAAGAGCCTATTATGAGCAGGGGGCGGACGAGCTGGTATTTCTGGATATCACAGCAACGCATGAACAGCGGGATACCATGGTTCAGGTTGTCGAGCGCGTAGCAAGAGAAATCTTCATCCCGTTTACCGTCGGTGGCGGCATCCGCAGTGTGGAGGATATACGTAACATGCTGCTGGCAGGAGCTGACAAGGTTTCGCTGAACTCTGCGGCTGTCCGCAATAAGGAGCTGATCCGCGAGGGGGCAGCGATGTTTGGAAACCAGTGCATTGTGCTTGCCGTGGATGGAAAGCGCCGCGAGGATGGCAGCGGCTGGAATGTATACGTTGCCGGCGGTCGTGAGGATACCGGTCTGGACCTGCTGGAATGGGTACAGGAGGGTGTTCGTCTGGGGGCAGGGGAAATTCTGCTGACCAGTATGGATGCGGATGGAACCAAGCAGGGTTTTGATATCGAGCTGTGCAAGGCGGTGCATGAGCTGGTGGATGTTCCGGTGATCGCCTCGGGCGGCTGTGGGACGCTGGAGCATTTCGCACAGGTGTTTGAAGAGGATGCCAGTGATGCGGCTCTGGCGGCAAGCATGTTTCACTATAAGGAAGTAACGATTCCCGAGGTGAAGGCATATGTAAAAGAGAAAGGAATTGCAGTGCGGCTATGATACAGGTGAATTTTGATAAAGGAAACGGACTTGTTCCGGTTATTGTCCAGGATGTGCATAGCAGAGCTGTCCTCATGCTGGCGTATATGAATGAAGAAAGTCTGCGAATGACGATAGATACCGGGCGTGCAACCTATTACAGCCGCAGCCGTCAGGAATTATGGATCAAAGGAGAAACAAGCGGGCATTACCAGTATGTGAAGGATATCCGCATTGATTGTGATGAGGATACGATTCTCCTTCTGGTGGAGCAGGTGGGAGCAGCCTGCCATACCGGACATACCAGCTGTTTTTACCGGAATATGGAGGGAGAAGAGTTATGAAGGAACTGGATGCATTATATGAAACCATAAAGGATCGCAAGGAAAACAAGGAGGAAGGAAGCTATACCACCTATTTGTTTGAAAAGGGTCTGGAGAAGATTCTGAAGAAGGTCGGGGAGGAGTGTACCGAGGTGGTGATTGCCTCTTTGACACAGACGAAGGAAGATCAGATCAATGAAATAGGAGATCTGCTGTATCATCTTACCGTATTGATGGTGGAGAAGGGAATTTCCATGGAGGATGTCAATGCGGAGCTGGAACGCCGTGCTCAGAAAACGCATAACCTGAAGGCGGAGCGAAAGCCGATCGAACATTTGTAAGCCGAGCAGTCGGCTTTTTTTTCAGTTCCATGAGCTGTTTGAGGCTATGGTATGGTGTGGGGATCAAGATTGCCGCATAGCGGATGCAAAAGAACGGATGCCAAAAATGATGAACGGTATGGAGGCGGTTCTTCTGGTATACTATGTACGAGGTGATTCATATGAGGACAAATCAGGAGATGATGCAAAGCGTACTGTGTTACATTGAGGAGCATTTGGATGGAGAGCTGACGCTGGATACGATTGGTGCTTTTACGGGCTATTCCCCCTATCATGTGCATAAGCTGTTTACTGCAATATGCGGTATGCCGCTGCATGCCTATATACGGCGCAGACAGGTATCCAAAGGGGCATTGCTTCTTGTACAAAGCGATTTACGTATTGCGGAAATCGCCTCCGCCTGCGGTTATCTCTCCCAGCGGGCATTTCATAAGGCGTTTTTGCAGCTGTATCGCACAACACCGGACGCCTTTCGGAAAAAGAAGAATGCCTATGTGCTGCAGGAGCCGCTGCAGCTTCATCAGAAGCCGGATATAAACCATATGCATATGGATATGGAAATACAGCACTGGACAGAGATACAGCTGGAGGGCTATGGTGCAGATACCAGACAGGGCTTTCATGTGATTGGTAAATGTCATCGTAAATGCAACCGGTATCTGAAAGCAAATCCGCAAAAGGATTCGGTAGTGTATGGTATCCATGATTATACAGATGCCGATATGGATGCCGGTCAGCCCTGCTTTCAATATTTTGCAGGTATAGCAGTTGAGCGGGTGCACAGACAGAAGCTGACGCATAGAATCCTGCCGACAGGAGCCTATCTTGTGTTTTCCTTTTGCGCAGATCCAAAGACCTCTATGGAGCCGTTTGCACAGGATATTTATCAGAACTGGCTGCCCAAAAGTGCATACCGGCTTCGTTCGGACTGCTGTATGGATATCGTCAAATACGGAAAAGAAAATGAACAGGGAATCGCCCGTATAGAATACTGTATACCGGTTTTAAAGTAAATGAGGGGAATGAAAACGCTGTCGGACACTAGTTCACAATGCGTTTTTTTATACCTTCAGCTGTAAATAAGCGAGATAACATCGTGTTATGTTGACATAAATATTTATAATTTCATTTTTTGGAAAAGGTATCGTATACTGACATAGCTGCCTTGCATGTCATGCTGGAAGGCGCAGATTCAGAAAATGAGAAAAGGAGAACCGTATGATTTTTATAAAAGAAAAGGGGAAGGGACTGCTGGTATGCTTTGGTATTGCCGCTGCTGCCCTTCTGCTGGGGCAATGGATTCCCATTATCGGAGGGCCGGTATTTGCCATCCTCATTGGAATGCTGCTGGCATTTCGCATTAGAAAAGAGGAAGCCCTGCAGGCTGGCATCACCTTCACCTCCAAGAAAATCCTGCAGTATGCAGTCATTTTACTGGGGTTTGGCTTAAATCTGTCCGTTATTGCTAAAACAGGACAGCAGTCGCTCCCACTCATTCTGGCAACCATCACGACATCCCTCGTCATTGCTTACGGTTTGAAGCATCGACTTCATATGCCGGCAAATATCTCCACTTTGGTGGGAGTCGGCTCATCCATCTGCGGAGGCTCCGCGATTGCAGCGACTGCCCCGGTCATCGCGGCGGATGACGAAGAGGTGGCACAGGCCATTTCTGTGATATTTCTATTTAATATTCTGGCAGCCGTTCTGTTTCCATGGCTGGGAACACTGCTGCATTTTCATGGCAGTGAGGGCTTCGGCGTGTTTGCGGGCACCGCTGTGAACGACACCTCCTCCGTAACAGCAACCGCAGCAACCTGGGACAGCATGTTTCATTTAGGCTCTGCCACACTGGATAAGGCGGTTACTGTCAAGCTGACGCGTACCCTTGCCATTATACCGATTACGCTGTTTCTGGGTGTTCAAAGAATGCGGAAAGAGGAACAGGAGGAGAAAAGGGAGGGGAAAAAGCTTGCATGGAAACAGATATTTCCGGTATTTATTCTTTACTTCCTTATGGCCTCCGTCATAACGACTGTCTCTACGAATGTATTGCATATATCCCCGGGTATCTTCCTGCCCTTAAAGGAGCTGAGCAAGTTCTTTATCATTATGGCGATGGGGGCAGTCGGTCTGCATACCGATATTGTAAAGCTGGTAAAAAACGGTGGTAAGCCTATCTTTATGGGGTTCTGCTGCTGGGTCGGTATCACGCTGATATCCCTGCTCATGCAGAGGCTGCTGGGCATCTGGTGAGGAATTACAATAGCGTAAACAGCTTTTCTCATGTGCCTTTACAGACAGGCTTGTACATTTGAAAAGACATGAAATTCATGTTCTTGCGGATAATTATGGAAAAATATGATATGATAAGGACAGCTATATGAGGAGGCCGTTGTATGAATTTGAAAATTGAAAACTGGAAGCTTTTGATTCTTTCCATTTTTTATATGATATTTTCCATTTTATCCTATACGATTGAAAAGGAGAAATTCCTGAATTTCTTCCAGATTGCAGGGATTGTGATCATTTTGGTAGGCTTGTTTCAGATTCTTGTATATTTCTTTAAAAAGGAATATATGAAGCCGAATGAATTCAGCTTTTCCTTTGGTGTATTATACTGCATAGCAGGACTGATCGTTGCCACCAAGCCATATCTGATTGTAGATAATTATCCTATCGTTATTTCCGCTCTGGTGGTATTGGATGCGACACTGCGTCTGCAGTATTCCATGAATCTGTTTCGCCTGGAGGATGCACAATGGAAGATTCATCTGGCTCTTGCCGTAGTTCCGCTGCTTATGGGAATGGTGCTGATACTGGTATCCTTCGATGAAAAGACACTGCATAATCTGTTCAGCTTTCTGCTGATTCTGGATGCCATTGCGAATTTCTATACAATTTTGTATTACCGCGGTGTTGCCAGACGCTATGGCCGTCACAGTGAACAGATTCTGGATATTTCCAATCAGGAAGCCACTGCACATGAAGTAATTGACGGAAAAGATAATATGGTATGATAAAAAGCGGTGGAAGCATCGCTTTTTTCAATTCGGACAAAGGAAAGCAGAGATTGACGAAAGAGGGCTGCTTCCGCTGTATGATTGCCGAAGCGTATCAGGGTACGGAGGTACCTGCGGATATGCATGTCCTGACGATACCGGAGGTAACCTGGGCAAAATTCACCTGTATTGGACCGCTGTCCAGCACTGCAGGCCGTAAATACAAAGCTTTTCTCAGCATGGCTGCAGGAAAATCAGGAATATGATATCGCGGCGAACATGTACATTGTGTGGTATACACCGGATGAGGATGAGGTTAGCTGAAAATGGAAGTGAGGTATGGATTCCTGTGAAAAGGTTGACTGAGAAGGGATAGGGGATTGATTCTATCTGCATATCGTATGAAAAAAAAGAAGCCTGCAGGGTACATCCTGCAGGTCGTTTTTATGGATGAAAGAAATGTAATGGGAGAAGTAAGGAGTACGAAAAAAACAGCGCTTTACAGGCTCTCCCTGAATTACATAAAGGCAGCGTATTTTTCAATCGGTTATAAACGCAAATAATCCAGTCTGAGCAGGGCTTTTCCATTTGGCAGGGGGTATATCGTGCGTTTCGACAGAGAATACTCAATAGACAGCATACTGCGCGTGAGCTCCACTTTCTGCAGCTGTTCATGGATGGAGTTTCATACGGCAAACGAATGCAGATACGGGGAGTCGGATACAAAGCCTTCATCCGTATCCTGCATATGTGCTTCATATGTCTGTAGTTCGATATCGGTCCATGGATTGTTCATAGGTTATCTCCTCGTTTTGTATATTGTAACGTACATGGTGCGAAAATACAAAAAAACAGAACGTGATGTTCTGTTAGTGAAACATATCCTTTTTCTTGAAGATAAGAGTTGCGATGATACAGCACACAGCTGCAATGACTGTCGGGAACCACCATTCCGGATAAGGCAATCCGCTGACATTCATGCCATAGAAACTGAAAATGATATTCGGGATTGCCATGACGATGGTAATTACCGTCAAAATTTTCATCACGATGTTCAGATTGTTGGAAATGACGGAAGCAAAGGCATCCATTGTTCCGGAAAGGATGTTGGAGTAAATGTTACACATCTCTATCGCCTGATGAATCTCAATCAGTACATCCTCTAGAATATCCTGATCCTCTTCATACAGCTTGATCAGCTTTCCGCGCATGATTTTGTTTAAGGTAACCTCATCGGTTTTCAGTGAGGTGCTGAAATAGACCAGAGACTTTTCCAGACCCAGCATCTGAATCAGCTCCTTGTTTTTCATAGACTGGTGCAGCCTCTGCTCGGTACGGGAGGAAATCCGATCGATTTGGCGTAGATAAATCAGAAAGCGCTGGGAAATACGAAGCAGCAGCAACAATAGAAAACGGGTTTTCATATCGGTATTCATACCCTTGATTCTACCGTTTGCCATATCCTCGATGCTTAGATTCTCATACAGGGAAATCGTAATCACATAGCCCTTCATGATAACAACACCCAGTGGCAGCGTGGTATACAGCAGGGTATTTTCATCCAGATTGTCATCTTCCTCTGCACTCGGGTAATCGACGATCACCAGGGTCTGGTTTTCATCATCGTCATAATCGATATGGGAGCTTTCCTCTTCATCCAGTGAAGATTTGATAAACTCCGGCAGCACGCCGATTTTATTTGTCAGGAAATCAATATCTTCCTGTGTAGGCGCAACAGCGCTGATCCAGCAGCCTGGTTCCGGCTGTTCCAGTTTTTTTGTGACAGTTCCATATGTCTTGTAAAATTCCAACATAAAAAAGACCTCCTTCTTACAGGAGGGATGTAGATACGCCTCCTGTATTATGATTTATACAACTTCGATATGGACTTTCGGGCTCAGGAGACATACAAACACCTTCTTTCTCAACTTAGCTATTATAACATAAAAATAGAATTGTGGGAGTGTGTGCGGGAAGGAAAAATCAGAAATTTGGAAGAAATATGGTACAATAGGGATAAATGAGGAGATGAATGGGATATGAAGGTTCGATTTTATGATTCTGTACAGGATGAAAAGCTGAGGTTTGCCGTGATTGCTGTGTGGTGCAGGAGTGGATGGCTGTTTGTACGCCACAGGGAACGTGATACATGGGAGCTGCCCGGGGGACATCGGGAAGCGGGCGAAAGCATTGATGCCTGTGCCCAAAGAGAGCTGCTTGAGGAAACGGGAATCGCAGATGCCCGTATGAAGCGTATCTGTGTGTATTCGGTTGAAGGCAAAACACGGGTGAATGAAACAGGTGAGGAAAGCTTCGGCATGCTGTATCAGGCAGAGGCTTCCTCCTTCAAAGAGCTGCCGCAGAGTGAAATTGCGGAGGTAAGGTGCATGACTGCGCTCCCAGAGGCCCTGACATATCCGGCAATTCAGCCACTCCTTTTTCATATGGCTATAAAAAGCTGTCTTCGATATGAGATTTTTGACGGCTGTAATCCCGACGACTCGCGTGCAGTATTAAAGCAGCTTCCGGAATGGTTTGGACTTCCGGATGCTTTGGAGGATTATGTACAGAAAAGCAGGGAGATGAAAACCGTCGGCTGTTATTTCAAGAATTACATGGTTGGCTTTCTGTCACTGAAAAAGACCAGTGCAAAGGCGATGGAGGTTTATGTTATGGGCATTCTTCCGCAGCTGCATCGTATGGGAATCGGTACGATGCTGATGCGGATGGCAGAACAGGAGGCAGAAAAAGCGGCAATGCAGTATCTGCAGGTGAAAACATTATCTCCTAAGGTGCAGGATCCCGATTATTTGAAAACCTACGCCTTTTATGAAAGAATGGGGTTCTGTCCGCTGGAGGTGCTGCCATTGTGGGATGAATGGAATCCGTGTCAGCTCATGGTGAAGTACATTGCGATGAAGCAGCAGCCTGCTTTGTGTAAGCCTTGAACTGCTACAGTAATTTGATTGGTAGTTGTACAGACACGCATTGAGGTAGTATATAAAAAGAATAGCGTATCATCCCTTCGTATGCATATCTATGTAATAAAAAAATAGACGAAACAAGAAATCGCCTATTTTTTGCAGCTTTGCGCAGGTACAAGCTTTTTTAATCCGCAATATGTTAATAATAAATCGATGCCTTCACTTCCTCTGCCTTTTTCCTTCCCTCCAGCTTTTCAATGATGGCGAAGGCGAAATCAATCACAGCGGCTGCACTTCTTCCGGTGATGATTGTTCCATCAATTACCGCATACTGATCCACATACGTTCCGCCGAAATCCTCATTCATACTTGTAAAGCAGGTGTACTTTCTACCCTTGAGATAGCCCTGTCTTCCTAGAATGGTCGGTGCTGCGCAGATTGCACTCACCAGCTTTCCCTGATCCATAAAATCCTTTAAAATGGAAAGCACACGTTCATCGGCTTCCAGCTTCTGATAATGCGGACCGCCCGGCAGAAACAGCATATCATAGTCTGCCGTATTCACATCCTTAACATCTGCCAGATTGCTGATGGTAATATCAAAGCGTCCGGTTGCTGCTGTATGATCAATCGCATAGACATCAATCCTGATACCTGCTCTTCGAAGCAGTGCAATCGTACCGACAGCCTCCAGCTCTTCAAATCCATCCGTTAATATACACATAACATTCATAATGCAAGACCTCCTTAACGACACCATTATATCACCTTTTTCCCGCTCACTTCCCTGTATTTCATTCTTTTTATAGAGGTATAAGAATATAGTATAACAGGAGTGTGAGGTTATGGATAAACTGATGCTGATGAATGATCAACTCAATGCGGTTGTATGGGGGAAGTACATGATCTTTTTTTTATTGTTTACGGGCTTCTGGCTCATGCTGCGTACCAGATTCCTTCCCTTTACCCATGCACGGCTGATTCTGCGTAAAACATTGGGCTCACTGGGAAAAGGTGATAAGGGGGACGGGGTTACTCCCTTTCAGGCTGTAGCGACCGCACTGGCTGGAACACTGGGAGTCGGCAGTGTGGTGGGCGTTACCACGGCTTTGACGATGGGAGGGCCGGGTGCACTGCTGTGGATGTGCGTCAGTGCCATCTTCGGCATGATGACCAAATATGCAGAGGTTGTGCTTGCCATCCATTATCGTACGAGGGAACGGGATGGCACCTTTATCGGCGGACCGATGACAACACTGGAGAACGGCTGCCATATGGGCTTTCTCGGTATTTTGTTTGCCGTGCTTTGTATTTTTGCATCCTTTGGTATCGGGAATGTCACACCGGCAAATACGATTGCACATACGATCACATCTTATATTTCCATACCTTCCTGGAGCATAGGTCTCATCATGGCGCTTTTTATTGCCTGGATCATATTCGGAAAGGGAAATCTTATCATGCGGTTTAATGAAATTACGATTCCTGTGATTTCCGTGCTTTATATTGCCGCGTGTCTGTATCTGATTGTATTGCATGCCGATGCGCTGCCGCAGGCACTGCGACTTGTATGGTATGATGCTATGCGTCCCATGGCCGGGGTTGGCGGTATCGGCGGCTTTGCCATCAGCCGGGCCATGCATTTCGGTATTTCCAGAGGCGTATTTTCCAATGAAGCGGGGATGGGAAGCTCACCGATCTCCCATGCCTGCGTTTCTCATGCCAATGCAATCGAGCAGGGGTTCTGGGGAATCTTTGAGGTGTTCTTCGATACGATTGTCGTCTGTACGATTACCGGTCTGATGATTTTGACCAGTGGACTGCTCGACAGCGGGATGGAGGGGGTGGCATTAACGGTTGCCTGCTTTACCTCCGGCTTCGGTCACCTCGGCGGTATCATATTCTCCTTTTCCATTGTTGCCTTTGCGATTCCCTCCATTCTCGGCTGGTATTATTATGCGCGGGAGTGTTTACGATATCTGTTTAAGGGAAAACTGATGCTGTATATCTATCAGGGGGTTTTTCTGGTACTGCTGGTTTTCGGAGCACAGCTGCAGCTGACATTCGTATGGGATGTTGCGGATACGCTGAACGGACTCATGGCGATACCCAACCTGATTTCTCTGGTAATTTTATGCCGAGTTGTGGTAAAATTAACGAAAGAGTATTTGGAAGAACATGGGAGTGATTAGATGAAGGTTGTAATTGCCTGTGATTCTTACAAGGGCTGTATGACTTCAAGAGAGGTTGCCGAACGTATTGAACTGGGGATTCGACAGGTGGATGATGCTGTTATCACAACATCCTATGTCATTGGTGACGGCGGGGAAGGGACAGTGGAGGCATTTCATGAAACCTGTCACGGAAGGAAACAGCCGGTAAGTACCACGGATGCTTATGGAAAGAAAATCATAAGTGAGTACACGATCATTGAGAATGGTGAAACAGCAGTGATCGAGGTAGCAAATATCATAGGATTAAATATGCATGAGCGGGATAAGCGGGCACCGTTTTTCGGCAGCAGCTACGGTGTAGGTACCGTTATGCTGGATGCGGCTGCACAGGGCTGCAGGAAAATTATCATCGGCCTGGGCGGAAGTGCAACCAATGACGGCGGAATGGGTCTTCTGCAGGCACTGGGGTGCCGGTTTTATGACAGCTCCCATAAATATCTTTCCCCGCAGGCGATGAATCTGGACAAGGTCCGCTATATCGATTTCAATCGGCTGAACAAGCTGGAGGGTATTGAACTGATTGCAGCCTGTGATGTGAAGAATCATCTGCTGGGAGAAAACGGGGCAACCTATGTATTCGGAAAACAGAAGGGTTTTTTCCCGAATCAGATTCGTAAAATCGATCTGGGAATGGAAAATTTCCGCAATCAGGTGCGGCGGTATCTGCATGTGGATATTGATTCCTTTGACGGCGGAGGAGCGGCAGGGGGCATCGGTGCTGTTTTGATCGGTATCCTGCATGCGAACATGATTTCCGGCATTGAGCTGCTGCTGTCCTTCAGTGACATGGAGGAGCAGGTGAAGGATTGTGATCTTGTGATTACAGGAGAAGGGCAAAGTGACCGTCAGACGATGTTTGGAAAGGTTCCGGTGGGAATCCTGAAGGTTGCCAACCGCCATCATAAGCCATGTATCTGTATCAGCGGTGCCTTGGGAATCGGATATCAGGAGCTTTATGATCTTGGATTTATCGGAATATACAGTATAGCGGATCGGGCTATGACGTTTCAGCAGGCTTTGGATAATGCTCCGGATAAGCTGACAGCCACCACCTATGGGGTAATGAAAACGGTTATGTATTACATGAATCGCATCAACGGGAACAGAGGATGATCTGTTCTTTTTTTTACGGTCATATGGTTCTGCGGTTTTGTAAATCAATGGAGCGCTTCTTTCGTTTTTGAACCGGTATATGATATAGCATAAGCGAACAGGCTGTGAATTTGGCGGTTGTGCGTCTGTAATGCATTGTGTCCGTTCGGCTTGCAGTCTTATGATTTTAAAAAGATTTTATTTTTCTATTTACAAAATGCGGATTCTCACATATAATACATATGAACAGATGTTCATATGTTAAAAGAAATGAGGAAATCAAATGGTAAAGGAAGCTATGGAATGTGAAGTAACAGAGGTGCATACAGATACCGTTGCAAGATTAAAGGATACTCTGCTGAGTCAGGAACAGTTTCAGAATCTGGGTACCCTGTTTAAGATGTTTTCGGATCCGACAAGACTGAAAATACTGAGTGCGCTGTTTCAGGAAGAACTATGTGTATGTGATTTGTCGGAGCTGCTGGAAATGACACACTCCGCAGTTTCCCATCAGCTGAGCGTTCTTCGGCAGAATCGCCTGATAAAGTACCGCAGAAGCGGGAAAAATATTTACTATTCTCTGGATGATGAACATATTCAGCTCATATTTGATGCAGGTTTATCCCATATTATGGAGGGATGATATGCTGTCGAAAAGGTTTTGCTTCAGGAAGGCACAGCCTATGACCTCTGGAATTCTGTATCCTTGCAGGATAGTGTCGCAGTTTCGCAGGCCAACCGGCTTTGGCGGACGCTGTGCAACGCGAGTAATGAATATTATGAATCGCGCACAGTATCACCGGGTCTTAAAGGAGCTGCCGCTGCAGGGACGTATTCTGGATATCGGCTTTGGAAACGGGAACATGCTGAAGCGAGTGTTGAAAAAGGGCTGCTGCAGTGTTTATGGGACGGAAATCAGTGAAAGCTGTATGACTGCGGTGGAATGGAAGCTGCTGCCAAGCCTGCAGCAGGGATATCTGAAGCTTGCTATGGGCAGTGCAGAATCCTTGCCATTTGCAGATGCCTGTATGGATACGGTATACAGCATTAACACGATTTATTTCTGGGAATCACTGGACAAGGGGCTGTGTGAGATAGCACGTATACTCAAGCCGCAGGGTACGCTGCTTTTGGCCTTCTATGATAAGCGTTTTATGTCACGTCTTCCCTTACGTGAATACGGCTTTCAGCTATACGATCCAAAGGATGTGAAAGCGGCACTGAAGCATAACGGATATACGTCTATTGAGGTTCATGAAGTGAAAAAGGAAAAATCCTATTGTATTCGTGCAAAACGCGGAAATGTTTAGGAACGTAGAACATAAAGCTTTTGTACAATTTTATACAGAAGAGGCAATAACACAAGTAATTATAAGGTAAGGAGGCAGCATATGGAACGCATATATATACTGGATGAGCTTGATTGCGCCAACTGTGCAATGAAGATTGAAAGGCATGTAGGAAAAATCAAGGGTGTGAAGGAATGCTCGGTGGATTTTGTTAGTAAAAGGATGTTTGTAGATATGGAGCATGAGGGGATTGAAGCTGTGCTCGAAGAAACGGTGCAGGCGATTGAACCGGATGTAATCCTGCGGCGTAAGGATGATAAAAAGGCAGCTTCTGCCGGAAAGCAGGGGGCAAGCGGGAAAGCTGGACATTCCAAGGCAGAGGAACACTATTCTGCACAGGAAGACTGCGGCTGCAAAAAAGCGCATCATCACGACCATGCAGATTGTGCCTGTGCACACACGGATGGACATGATCACCACGATGCCTGCAATGGGTCGCATGCACATGAAAACGACGGACACCATCATCATGAAGGCTGTGGCTGCGGGCATGACCATGCTCATGAAGCACATGAGGATCGTGAAATTCAGGGAGCACTCAAGCTGTATGTGAAAAATCTCGATTGTGCAAACTGTGCAAATAAAATCGAAGCATATGTCCGCAAGATGGACAATATAAAGGATGCCAGTATGAACTTTTCACAGGGAGTTCTGTTTGTTGAGCTGCAGGATGCAAGCCGCAGCGAGGACACCATCAAAGCGATTATGGCGGTTATACCTACCCTGGAGGACGGTGTGACTGTTGAGCGGGAGAAATCTACAGAAGAGGAAAAGCCTTCCCGAATGTTTTCCTTTCAGGAAAACGCACGGCTGTATCTGGGAATTCTGCTGTTTGCGGCAGCTGTTGTATTGGAAGCACAGTCCTGGTCTGTCTGGCTGTTTCTGGCTGCCTATGTGATGGCAGGAGGTAAGGTGGTCTATATTGCACTGCGCAATATACTGAAGGGGGAGGTTTTTGATGAAAACTTCCTGATGAGTGTTGCGACGATCGGAGCACTGGCTATCGGCTCCTATGAGGAAGCAGTTGCTGTTATGATTTTTTACGAAATCGGGGAGATGTTTCAGTCCTATGCAGTGAATCGTTCCAGAAAATCGATTTCCTCCCTGATGAATATCCGTGCAGACTATGCCAATCTGTGGAAGGATGGAAAAGAGGTCAGAGTTTCACCGGAGGCGGTTGGCCTTCATGATCTGATTGTGATCAAGCCGGGTGAGCGGGTACCGCTGGATGGTGTGATCGTTGAAGGAACGAGCTCTCTTGATACCTCGGCTCTGACAGGAGAATCCCTTCCAAGAGATGTCGGTGTGCAGGATGAGGTACTTGCAGGCGTCGTCAATCTAAGCGGTGTGCTGAAGGTGGAGGTCAGCAAGGCGTATGGGGAATCTACCGTATCGCGTATTCTGGAGCTGGTGGAGAATGCGAGCAGTAAAAAAGCACCGATGGAAAAATTCATCACACGCTTTGCAAAGGTGTATACGCCAACGGTTGTCTTTCTGGCAATCGCACTGGTTGTGCTGCCGATGCTGTTTATACCGGATGCCGTCTTCACTGACTGGCTGTATCGGGCACTGACCTTCCTTGTTGTGTCCTGTCCGTGTGCACTGGTTATCAGTGTTCCTCTGGGCATGTTTGCCGGGATTGGAGCAGCAAGCAAATCCGGTATACTGATTAAGGGCGGCAATTATCTGGAGGCATTGAAGGATATCGATACGGTTGTGTTTGATAAAACCGGTACTCTGACAAAGGGCGTATTTACAGTGACACAGATACATGCCATACAGCGCAGTGAGGATGAACTGCTGGAAATGGCAGCCTATGCGGAAAATTATTCCACTCACCCGATTGCACTTTCCATTCGCAAGGCATATGCAAAGACGATCGATGCGGAAAGACTGAGCCGGTATGAAGAGGTTGCCGGAAACGGGATTCATGTACAGCTGGATCAGCATGAGCTGCTGGTGGGAAATTACAAGCTGATGCAGGCAAATGGTATCACCTATGAAGAACATGATGCATTGGGAACAATCGTGCATATCGCCGTTGACGGCACATATGAGGGCTATATTGTTATTGATGATGAAATCAAGGAAACTAGTAAGGAAGCCATTGCTTCTTTGAAAAGCAGCGGTGTTAAGAAATGTGTTATGCTGAGCGGTGACCGCTATAAGGTGGGAGAGCATGTTGCGTCCGTTCTTGGATTGGATGAGGTTCACATGCAGCTGCTTCCTGCGGATAAGGTGGAAAAGGTCGAAGAACTGCTGCAGCAGGAGAGTGAGCATGGCAAGCTGGCCTTTGTCGGCGATGGCATCAACGATGCGCCGGTACTTGCAAGAGCTGATATCGGTGTTGCGATGGGAGGCATTGGAAGTGATGCCGCAATTGAAGCGGCGGATGTCGTCTTGATGAAGGATGATCCTTCTGCATTGAGCACTGCAATCCGCATCGCAGGAAAAACCATGCAGATTTTATGGCAGAACATTGTATTCTCTCTGGGAATCAAGGTTGTAATCCTGATCTTAACAGCCTTTGGCATGGCAAATATGTGGATGGGCGTGTTTGCGGATGTCGGTGTGACACTGATCGCCATTCTGAATTCCATGCGCGCTTTAAAGATACGGTAGTCTAACTGTTTGTATTGCATAGAAAGAGAAGCTTTTGGAAACAGAAGCCTCTTTTCTTTTGCTTTGTTTCACAGCTGCTTTTTTCTGATAGGAAGGAAAGCGATTATCCATACATATGACAGTGAAAGAGGAAGACTCAGCGTTTCAATGTGTCTGATTGCTGTTGAATAATGTAAGGGAAATGGGTATAATAGGGAATATTCCGAAAGGATGAGGTGATATCATGAAAAAATTTATACTGTCTGTTTTCTGTTGTATGCTTCTGCTTACCGGCTGCAGTAATAAGGTGCAGGAAAAGGGGAAGGTGCAACAGATTGGAATCGAGGATGCGTTTTCCAAAATGGATAAAAAAGAAACGTTTCTGCTTATGATTACAAGAGATAAATGCTATTATTGCCAGCTGATACACAAGATGCTTGACGATACGATCGAGGATCATCCGACGACCATCTATAATGTAAAAATGGATGATTCCACGACCGAGAATCTGTACGCGGATAATGACCTGTTGAAAACCAGACTGGAAAAGCCCGGGACAACACCGCATGTTTATTATATTAAGGATGGGGTGGTCAAGGATGACATCACCGGCTTTGATGAAGAAAATCCGCTGGAGTTCTGGGAATGGGTAAAGAAGCATAATATCGAGAATCTGAAATAGAAACAGAAGGATGGAAAAACGTTTATTTCATGCTTTAGAATATCGTTGCATCCTGGGACAGAAGGGAATCAATTTCATCGCTTAAAAACAATGAGGTTGATTCTTTTTTGTCTCGGTCATTACGACTTTGCCTATTTTCAGGTAGGAATCAGACAGGGGGTATTCTCTTATGTTATGTGTCCTGCACAGATTTTATGACAGGAGAATGACATAAAATGAAAAAACTTATGAAAATCTTTTAAAAGGATTGATAATTTTTTTCATAACCGCTATAATAGTAAAGTGAGTAAGAAAGCTTTTCATGGAAGTTGAAGAAAGTGATGTGTTGATATGAAAACGTGGCAGGAGGTTTATGCAAACGCAAAAACTCTGTGCGCAAAATGCAGATGCTGTCCGGTATGCAATGGATTGGCATGTCGAGGCGAAACACCCGGTCCCGGAGGAAAGGGCAGCGGGAGTGCATTTGTAAGAAATGCTGAAATGCTGAAAAAGGTATTCATTACCATGGATACAATCAGTGACAATACGGAAATCGATACGACTTCCGAATTTTTTGGCCATAAGGTATCATTTCCGGTGTATGCGGCACCAATCAGCGGTATCCTGCAGAATTATGGTGCAGAGCTGGATGATATGAGCTATACCAGAGCGCTGGTGGATGGCTGCCGCCGTGCGGGTACGCTGGCATTTACCGGAGACGGTATGCATGATGAAATGTTCAAAGGTCCGATGTCTGTGGTCGCACAGCATGAAGGCTTCGGTGTGCCGACGATTAAGCCGTGGAGCAGGGAACATATGGCTTGGCGGATCGAACTGGCGAAAGAAGGACATGCGCTGGCAATTGCCAGTGATATTGATGCCAGCGGTCTGACAAATCTGAGAACAAGCATTACACCAGTCGGATTTAAAAATGTTGAGGAGCTAAAGGAAATTACGCGAATCTGTGGAGATGTTCCTTTTATTCTGAAGGGGATACTCAGCGTGAAGGGAGCCCGCAAGGCACTGGAGGCAGGAGCATCCGGTATTATTGTAAGCAACCATGGCGGCCGTGTTCTGGATGACTGTCTGTCCGGTATCGAAGTGCTGGAGGACATCGTAAAGGTGGTAGACGGACGTATGAAGGTATTTGTGGACGGCGCGTTCCGTACAGGAAATGACGTTTTCAAAGCACTTGCACTGGGAGCTGACGGCGTATTGATCGGCCGACCGGTATCCCAGGCGGTTATTGGAGATGGCAGCGACGGCCTTGTGACCTATTTGGAAAAAATCAGACTGGAGTTAAAAGAAGCGATGGCAATGGCTGGTTGTAAGACGATTCAGGATATAACCAGAGATTGCGTCAGCGTAACATTCTAAAGGAGGAGATCATTATGAATTCTTTTGAGAACAATGCATTTTTCTGGCAGAAGCTGGATACTTTGTTTTTATCAAGCAAGCTCGTAATCGACAGGCCTAGAAATACCTGTCATTACAAATACAGCAACCTGGTATATCCGGTGGATTACGGGTATCTGAATGATACCACAGGCTCTGATCAGGCACCGATTGATGTGTTCAGAGGCAGTGAGAAAAGCAATCTTGTACAATCCGTTGTAATCAGCGCAGATATATTGAAAAAAGACTGCGAGGTCAAGCTGCTGGTTGGCTGTACGGAGGAAGACGAAAATGATATTCTGGAATTTCTGAATCAGACAGAATTTCAGAAGGCTGTATTGATTCGTCGCGGAAATGAAGTTCCGGAATGGGCACAGAACGATTAGGCTGAAGTAATTCAGCTTTTTTTCATATTTATGGACAGGGAATAAAGCTGTTTTGTGATACAAGGCATATATAGAACGGGGAGGTGCTATCCCCTGTATGTGGAAAGAGCTTCCTGCCGTTTCCCGGTATTTTATGCAGGAGCTGTTGTTTTTTTGATTCTTACCATGCATGAATTCTTCTTTTTTTCCATACAGTAGAAAAGGAGGTCTTTTGCATGAAAAAACTATTGATTATAGGATTGCTGCTATGCCTGATGAGCGGGTGCCAAAAGAATACGGGTACCTTTGCACAGGGGGATAAAAATCTTTCCAGCGTATTTGCGGATATCAACGAACAGATTGCGGACGGAGCCTTTTCAATTCCATTGTTAAAGGACACTGCGCTGAGTGAGCGGGAGGTGGAAGCACTCTATCAGCTGGATATGACGAAAATAGAAAGCTGTATGGTGAAAACCGCTGCTGTGCAGGCACAGCTTGGAGAAATTGCATTGTTTCAGGTGAAGAAGGAACATGAGGGGGATGTGAAGAAGGCGATCAAAAGCCGCAAGGAAGCATTGAAAAAGCAGTGGGGCGCTTATGTTCCGGAGGCGGCAGACCTGCTGTATCAGGCAAAAGAAGGCAGAATCGGTCAGTATTATTACTTTGTTCTTGGTTCAGACAGTGAAAAGGTGGTAAACTATATGCAGAAGATGGATGCATAACGCATGCATTTATGGTATAGTAGAGCAGTTAATGAAGCAAGGCAGGTGAAGGTATGAAGTGGATCATGGATCTGTATCGGGAATTTACATCGTTTGAAGGAAGTCTCTTTAAATACTCCCTTTCTTTTTCTCTGCTGCTGGCACTTGCCCCCAGTCTGCTGCTGATTGCGATGCTGTTTCGCTTTGCATATCTGCCGATGGATATCATTATGAAGTTTCTGATCAGCTTTATGCCGGATATGAGTATGGACGGACTGGATCAGGTATTTCAGTTCTTCGCAAATCAGAATTACAACATCACCTCCTTTATTGTGACAATGTGCGTGTCCTTTTATCTGGCAAGCAGGAGCATTTTCTCCTTTCTGCTGATCAGTGCCTCCCATGAGAGTGTAGAGGTTCCCAAGTGGTCGATTCGCATTAAGTCCGTGGTGCTGTTTGTGTCCCTTGTTCTGTTGCTGGTCTTATCCATATTCATAGCAACAAGGCTGAATGAGTTTCTGCCGATTGTGTCCGCAGTTATCATGCTGCTGTTGTTCACCATGATGTATCGGGCATTGAGCTTTCGGAAGCGGAACTGGTCATTCGGTATCATCGGAGCGATGTTTTCAACCATCTGCATCCTGGGGCTGGCTGCCTTATTTGTAACAATTGTCAGTCATTTTACATCCTATAAGGATGTTTACGGCCCTCTTGCATCTCTGGTCACCCTGCTGCTGGCCATCTATCTGATATCCTGCATCATTTATCTGGGATTTTGTCTGAATCTGATTTGTGAGGAGGATTATGGCAGAGAGGAAGCACTGCCGTTAAAAAATGAGAAGTTTTTTATTCTGTGCAGTGAGCTGACGAAGAGAATACGCAGCCGTTTTTAAAGAAGGAAGAGGAAGAATTATATGAAAGTAACTATAAAGAAAACAGGGATCAACGGGGAAGGAATCGGGTATATCGACCGCATGCCGGTATTTGTACCGCAGGCACTGATCGGTGAGGAAGTGGAAATCCGCATTGTGGATAAACAGAAGCGCTATGCGACAGCGGAGCTGCTGCGGGTGGTTAAGAGCAGTAAGAACCGCATCCGTCCGAAATGTTTTATTCAGAATACCTGCGGTGCCTGTCCACTGATGATTGCCCGTTATCCGGCACAGCTGGAATACAAGCAGGATCTGTTGAAGCAGTCTCTGATAAAATATGCGCAAATCGATCCTAGAAAGGTTGCCCGTGTAAAGGCGAGTGAGGATGTATTCGGTTACCGGAATCAATTTAAGCTGCCCTGTGCCATGGAGGAAGGACGTCTGGTCAGCGGCTTGTTTATGCCGAATTCCAATTATTTTATCGATGTAAAAAAATGCTGGATACATGAGGACGGTCTGGAACGGGTCCGTATGGATATCATGCATGTGTTGAATACACACGACTGTGTGTCCTATAATCCGCATGATAAAAAAGGTATCCGCAATCTGGTGGTTCGCGGCTTTGACAATCGCTACCAGTGTACAATTGTTACGGGCAATGAAGAGCTTGATGAACGCCTGATTTCTGATCTGATGCGGATAAAGGGGCTTACGAGTCTGTGGCAGAGTATACATACAATTAAAAAGACACCGGAGGTGTTCGGTAATAAAATGATGCATCTGGCAGGTGAAACCAGTCTTGCGATGGAGCTGGACGGCTTAAAGCTTCGAATTTCACCGCGGTCATTCTTTCAGCTGAACAGCAAACAGGCAGTGCAGCTGTATCGGACGATTGCATCCATGGTGAAGGAGAACAATGAGCTGATCGTGGAGGCCTACAGTGGTATCGGTGCAATTTCCTTATATCTGAAGGATAAGGCAAAGGAAATCATCGGAATCGAAAGCATAAAGGATGCGGTCGTGAATGCCAATCAAAATGCAGCGCTGAATGGCTGCGAGCATGTTTCCTTTCTGTGTGACGATGCGGCAAACAAGCTGACCTATCTGTCAAAGAAACGCAGTATTGATGTACTGGTTGTGGATCCGCCAAGAAGCGGTCTGGATGACGCCATGCTGGAATGCATTCTGCGAAGTAAAATAAAAAATATCATTTATGTTTCCTGTAATCCGGCAACGCTTGGAAAGAATCTGGCTGTGCTGTGCTCACGTTATAATGTAGACAGGATTCAGCCAATTGATATCTTTCCTCATACTCCACACGTTGAGACGGTAGTACTTTTGTCCAAACTCAAAACCAAAAAACATATCGACATAGAATTACATACTGATGAGTTAGATTTAACCTCATCAGAAAGTAAAGCAACATATCAAGAGATAAAACAATATGTTTTAGATAAATATGGCTTTAAAGTTTCTACTTTGAATATTGCTCAAACAAAACAAAAGTGTGGTATAAAGGAAAGAGATAACTATAACAAGCCAAAAATGGAAAATTCTAAACAACCTAATTGTCCTAAGGAAAAAGAAGATGCAATAAAAGACGCATTTAGATATTTTCAAATGATTTAATTTATTTATACATAAAAATTGAATAGCATTTTACATAGAGTATTTGCTTGTACCTTATATAAGGTAGCGAATGCTCTATTTTTATTTTTTAGCACAATAGGAGGTGTGATTATGCGTGTTTGATTATTTTTATGGACATCAGTCAGAGCAATTTACTTTTTATAGGATACCAAAAGTTTTATTTATTGATCCCAAATTTAAGAAGTTATCAATTGAAGCAAAACTATTATATGGACTGTTTTTAGATCGTATGAGTTTATCAGCTAAAAATGAGTGGTTTGATGAACAAGGTAGAGTTTTTATCATCTTTACAATAGAGGAAATCATGGAGGCACTTGGATGTGCAAAGGCTAAAAGCGTTGGACTTTTAAAGGAACTTGAAACTATCAGTTTGATTGAAAGAAAGAGACAAGGATTAGGAAAACCAAATATTATTTTTGTTAAAAACTTTTTAGAAAAATCAAACTTCAAGAAGTATGAAAATCAAACTTCTGGAGGTTTGATAAATGAACTTCAAGAAGTTTCAAAATCAAACGGAATTAATACTTATTTAAGTGATACTGATATAAATGATATTAATCATTCTTTCATTCCTTCGGAATATGACAGAATCGAACTCGAAAGAAATGATTCAGAATTTTATTATATTGATTTTGTAAAAGCTCAAGTAGATTACGCTTCTTTGGTTCAAGTGTATCATGATTACAAAAAGATGGTGGATGAAATCATTATGTTGGTCGCTGATACTTTAAGTTCTAACAAAGAAACAATTCGTATTGCTGGTGAAGAAAAATCATTAGAGGTTGTTAAAAGAAAATTTATGAAGTTGGAATATGAACATATTCAATTTGTTCTTGATTGTCTATTAGAAAATACGACTAAAATTAGAAACATCAAACAATATCTGTTAACGAGTTTATACAATGCTACTCAAACAATTGATAGCTATTATACGACTTTGGTAAACCATGATTTGAAAGGAAATTATTAAAAAAGAGAGGAAGTGAAAGAATGGCTACGAAACCAACTGTAATTGCAGTTGTAAATCAAAAAGGTGGAACAGGTAAAACAACTACTTGTGAGAACTTGGGAGTTGGACTAGCCAAAGCTGGCAAAAAGGTTTTGCTAGTTGATACTGATCCCCAAGCTAGTTTAACTATTAGTTTAGGTTATCCAAGACCTGATGATATTAAACCATCTATCTCTGACTTGATGGAAAAAGTTATGCAAGAGGAAAAATTGAAATATCACGAAGGAATTATTCATCATGATGAAGGCATTGATTTTATTCCAGCAAATATTGAACTTTCTGGATTGGAAGTATCTCTGGTAAATGCAATGAGTAGAGAAACTATTTTAAAGCAAGTTTTAGACAGTTTTAAGAAAGAATATGATTATGTATTATTAGACTGTATGCCAAGCTTAGGAATGTTAACTATCAATGCATTAGCTTCTGCTGATAATGTTTTGATACCAGTGCAAGCTCAATATTTATCTGCAAAAGGTTTGGAGCAGTTATTACAAACAATCAATAAAGTGCGTAGACAAATAAATCCAAAATTAAAGATTGAGGGAATACTTTTAACTATGGTAGATCCTAGAACCAATTATGCAAAAGATATAAGTAATCTTATTCGAGAGGCTTATGGAAGTAAGTTGAAAGTATACAAAACGGATATTCCTCGTTCAGTACGTGCTGAGGAAATGAGTGCTGTAGGAAAAAGTATTTTTTCACATGATCCAAATGGTAAAGTAGCAAATGCTTATAGAATACTTGCAAAGGAGGTGTTAGAGAATGCCGAAAAAAAGCATAAACGTCAGCTTGAGCAGTTACGATGATATTTTTTCAACTGAAGAAAGTCGAATTGAAGCTAAACAGGAGAAGGTGCAAGATATTCCTTTGTCGGAATTATATCCTTTTAAGAATCACCCTTTTAAAGTGATTGATGATGAGGCGATGCAAAAGACAGTAGAAAGCATTTCAGAATATGGAGTTTTATCGCCAGCTATTGCTAGACCTCGTAAGGAGGGCGGATATGAACTTATAGCAGGGCACCGTAGACATCATGCTTCTATGATTGCTGGTAAAGAAAAAATGCCTGTTATTGTTCGTGATATGGAAGATGATGCAGCCATTATCTTGATGGTCGATTCAAATCTTCAAAGAGAAACGATTTTACCAAGTGAAAGAGCATTTGCTTATAAAATGAAATATGATGCAATTAAAAGACAAGGTGAACGAACAGATTTAACTTCGTGCCAAGTTGGCACGAAGTTGCGAGCAGACCAAAAACTAGCAGTAGGTACTGGCGATAGTGCTCGTACAGTTCAACGATATATGCGTTTAACTGAATTAAATTCAAAGTTATTAGATATGGTTGATAACAAACAGATAGCTTTTAATCCAGCAGTAGAATTATCTTATTTAACGCAAGAAGAACAAGAAAATTTTTTAGAAGCAATGGATTATTCTCAAAATACACCTTCGTTATCACAAGCTCAAAGAATAAAAAAACTAAGTCAAGAAAAAAAGTGTACGTTAGAAGCAATGTGTGCTGTGATGAATGAAACTAAGAAAGAAGAGCTTGATAAGGTAACAATAAATAATGAAGTATTAAGAAAATATTTTCCTAGATCTTATACACCTAAACAGATGCAAGATACGATTATCAAATTACTAGAAAATTGGCATAAAAAAAGACAAAAAAACATTGAACGTTAGCCAAGATTATCTAGTAATTTTTTTATGTACGAAAAAGGAGGAGAACTAACTTGAAAGAATATGATGTAAAGATAAAAGAAACTTTAGAACGAACTATAACCGTAAGAGCTGACACAAGAGAAGAAGCTCAAGAGATTGTAGAAACAGGATGGAAAAATGGTGAATATGTTTTAGACAGTGAAGATTTTGTTGGTGCAGATATGTTTATTGAAGCAGAAAGAAGCTTAAATCTTGAAAAGATGAGTGTGTTGTTAGTAGAGCCTTGGGAATATCCAAAAATTATTGAACTTGAAGATGAATATGAAGCACTCAAAGATGCAGTTGGAGGAATGATTGAGGTAACGTATCCATTTGATGAAGAAGTTGGAATCATTCTAAATGAAGAAGGAAAACTTATTGGTTTAGAACCGAATCGAGCAATGAGAACAAATGATGGAGAAGTATATGATATCTACGTTGGTCCATTTCTTGTTGTTGGATTAACAGAAGATAGTTTTTGTTCGCTATCTAAAGAACAATTGGAAAAATATGAAAAGATGTTTCATCAGCCCGAAATGTTCATGAAATTAGGAAAAAGCATTATGGTTATTCCTCTTGATGATGGACAAGTAAAAGAGAAAAGTACCAGTAAGGAAATAACCCCAAAAACAAAACACACACCTGAGCATGGTGAATTGTAAAGGAGCAATAGCATATGGTTAGACCGTTAGCCTATATTACTGCTGTTTGGTGTGATGCAGAAATTGAAGGTAAAGAACAAGCATTGAATTATTGTAGAAATGTATATGAAGCTGGTTATTCTCCTATTTGTCCAAGACTTATGCATACGGATTTTTTAGATGATAAAGTTCCACAGGAACATAGCGATCGCTTGAGTATGGCTATGGAACTACTAAGAAGATGTCGCATCGTTGTTGTATGTGGAAGTACAACAGATGAACAAGTCAAAAATGATATTGCATTAGCGAAAAGATATCATATTGTCGCAACAACCTTAGACGGTATTTTAACAATTGAGGGCAAGAATAAAAAATAATCTTACTATTTTAGGAGGTGATAGCATTGCAGGAAGAAGTAGAAAACAGAACCTTTAATTTAGTTATCTCAACATCAAAACTTTCTGCTAGAACGATGTGGGTTGGATGGCAAAATATTCATAGAAACAGAAAACAAATGAAGATGAATAAAAGAATTGAAAAAGCGAATAATCCACAGAAGAAAACTGTAAAGCAGTTGATGAAAGAAAGTAAACATTTATCTAACATTGAAATATCTGAAACGGATATTTCTGGTTTTGAAAGATTTGCAAGGAAACATCATATTGATTATGAAATTAAAAAAGATGATGGAGTTGAACCACCAAAATATCTAGTATTCTTTAAATCAAAAGACAGTAAAGATATGTCAAAAGCTTTTAAAGAGTATCTATCTTCAGTTATGGAAAAAGATGAAAGAAAGAGTGCTCTTTCTGAACTTAGAAAGATGGTTGAGAAAGTGAAATCAATTTCTAGAAAAGTCAGAAATAAAGATAAGGAGCAAAGCTTATGAGTTTAGATATAAACAAATTTAAGAAGCTCCTTTTTCTTTATCTTCCTTACCTTATATTTGGACTTATTACTACGAATATTGGAGAAGCATGGAGATTAGCTGAAGGATTTAATCAATCAAAAAAGATATTATCTTTCTTAGAAACATTAGGTATTGCATTTCTAAATCCATTGCCTAGTCTTTATCCATTTGATCTATTCGTTGGAATTATCTGTGGAGTTGCTTTATGGATGGCTGTTCATATCAAAGGGCAAAATGCGAAAAAGTTTCGTCATAAAGTGGAGTATGGTTCTGCACGTTGGGGAACACGAAAAGATATCGAGCCATTTATAGCAAGTAAATTTGAGGATAATATCATCCTTACGAAAACGGAGTTTTTAATGATGAGCAATCGTCCTAAAAACCCAAAGAATGCTCGAAATAAGAATGTTTTGATTGTAGGAGGTTCTGGTTCAGGTAAGACAAGATTTTGGATCAAGCCTAATCTATTACAAATGCATTCATCTTATGTCGTTACAGACCCAAAAGGAAGTATTGTTATTGAATGTGGTAATGCACTATTAAGGTATGGCTATAAACTAAAGATTTTTAATACCATCAACTTTAAGAAATCAATGCATTACAACCCCTTTGCTTATATTCATAGTGAAAAAGATATTCTTAAGCTAGTGACGACCTTGATTGCCAATACGAAAGGAGATGGCAAAGAGGGGGATGAATTCTGGACAAAAGCAGAAACACTTTTGTATTGTGCTCTTATTGGGTATATCCACTTTGAAGCTCCTATTGAAGAACAGAACTTTTCTACTTTGATTGAATTTATTAACGCAATGGAAGTCCGAGAAGATGACGAAGATTTTCAAAATCCTGTTGATCTTATGTTTGAAGCATTGGAAAGAAAAAATCCAAATCATTTCGCTGTTCGCCAGTATAAGAAATTTAAACTGGCTGCAGGTAAAACATCTAAATCCATCTTAATCTCATGTGGTGCAAGATTAGCACCTTTTGATATTGATGAATTAAGAGAAATTACTTCTTATGATGAATTGGAACTAGATACTTTAGGAGATAGGAAAACAGCATTATTTCTTATCATGTCAGATACGGATGGAACATTTAATTTCTTGATTTCCATGATTTATACCCAGCTATTTAACTTGTTATGTGAAAAGGCTGATGATGTTTATGGTGGAAGATTACCTGTTCATGTTCGATGCTTGATTGATGAAGCTGCCAATATTGGACAGATTCCTAATTTAGAAAAGTTAGTAGCAACCATTCGAAGTCGTGAGATTTCAGCTTGCTTGGTATTACAAGCACAAAGTCAGTTGAAAGCTATCTATAAGGATAATGCAGACACTATTATTGGTAATATGGATTCTAGAGTATTCTTGGGTGGTTCTGAACCGACTACTTTAAAAGAACTTAATCAAGCGTTGGGTAAAGAAACGATTGATATGTATAACACATCAGATACACGAGGAAACAGTCCATCTTATGGAACAAATTATCAAAAGTTAGGTAAAGACCTTATGACAATTGATGAATTAGCTGTTTTAGATGGAAACAAGTGTATCTTACAGTTAAGAGGTGTTCGTCCTTTTTTATCATATAAATATGATTTAACGAAACACCCAAATTTTCAATACACATCAGATGCAGATAAACGCAATACGTTTAATATTGAAAAGTTTATTAGCACAAAGCTAAAACTGAAAGCTGATGATGTGTTTATAGTTGTAGATGCTGATGCATCTATTTAGAGTCTTTTGTATTCATAGCGAATAACGGAAGGCTTTTTTTCATGACTTAAATGCAATCTCATTTTATGACAAACTAACGTGGTTAATGAAAAGTAAAATGGATGGTCAAAGAAAATGAGGAAGCATTAAGGAAAAATATAAAAACAAAAGCTAAGGAGGAAAAAGAAGAATGGCATTTTTTAATTCAGCAATAACAGTATTGCAAACATTAGTTATCGCATTAGGAGCCGGTTTAGGTATCTGGGGAGCAATCAATTTATTAGAGGGATATGGTAACGATAACCCAGGAGCAAATGCTCATGTGCGGTAAAGTAACACACAAGAATTTGAACAGGCAGCAGCCCATTATTCCTAAAAAATCTTGACAACTATTGAACAGATGATTATACTTATCCTGTAAATTGAATAAAATCTTCAGGGCAGGGTGCAATTCCCTACCGGTGGTATAGCCCACGAGCCGCAAGGCATGATTCGGTGAAACTCCGAAGCCGACAGTATAGTCTGGATGAAAGAAGATTAAGAAGCGCAGGAAAGTTTTCTTTTCTGCGTGTAAAGCGATTGCTCTGGGATATTTTATATTCCAGAGCTTTATATTTGCACAGGTATTCCCTGCGCTCTTTTGCTTTTGCCTTGAACGATTTTGTTCAAGGCATTTTCTATTTGTGGAGGTGATACTGTGAATGACAGTGATTATATGAAAATCGCATTACAGCTTGCAAAAAAAGGATGCGGTTTTACTTCTCCTAACCCTATGGTAGGAGCTGTCATTGTAAAGGAAGGACGGATAATCGGGCAGGGTTGGCACGAAAAATATGGCGAAGCTCATGCAGAACGTAATGCGTTAGCGGCATGTACAGAAAATCCAAAAGGTGCGACCATGTATGTGACTTTAGAACCTTGCTGCCATTATGGAAAGCAGCCGCCCTGCATCAATGCAATCATGGAAGCAGGCATTGAACGGGTAGTAATCGGTTCTGGTGACCCCAATCCCCTTGTCAGCGGAAAAGGAATACAAATTCTAAAAAAACAAGGGATTTTGGTGACAGAACATATTTTACAGGAGGACTGCGAGAGGCTCAATGAAGTGTTTTTCCATTACATTCAAACCAAGCGTCCTTTTGTAGTGATGAAGTATGCCATGACAATGGACGGAAAAATTTCAACTAAAACAGGAGCGTCAAAATGGGTCACGGGCGAAACGGCACGACGCCATGTCGCACAGCAGCGTCACCGATATGCTGCAATTATGGCAGGAATCGGAACAATATTGACAGACGACCCACAGCTTACCTGCCGGATAGAGGGTGGAAAAAATCCGATTCGCATTATTTGTGACACCACGCTTCGCATACCTCTAAGTGCGAACGTTGTTTCCACAGCAAAGCAGATTCCTACAATAATTGCAACCTGTTGCAGGGACGCAGAAAGATGTGCCTTGTATGAGAAAAAAGGCTGCCATGTCCTGCTTGTCGAGGAAAGAAACGGTCATGTGGATTTAGAACAGCTTATGTATTTATTAGGGGAAAAACAGATTGACAGCATTTTGCTGGAGGGTGGAGGGACGTTAAATTGGGCAGCTCTTTCCAGCGGTATTGTACAGAAAGTGCAGGCTTATATCGCACCTAAATTATTTGGTGGACAGGCTGCAAAAACTCCGATAGAGGGAGAGGGCATTTGCTATCCTACTGCGGCTTTCCGATTAAAGAATAGCTGTGTTCTTCCGCTGGGTGAAGATTTTCTGATTGAAAGTGAGGTAGAGCAAAGTGTTTACGGGAATCATTGAGGAAATCGGAACGGTTCATAAAATCAAAAAAGGACAGCTTTCCGTCGTCCTTGAAGTTTGTGCGAAAACAGTGCTGGAGGATATGAAAATAGGGGATAGTATTGCAGTAAATGGAGTTTGTCTAACTGTTACAGCCCTGTACTCAGGCTCATTTGTTGCGGACGTTATGCACGAAACCTTAAACCGTTCTGCACTGGCAGCCCTTATCCCTGGTGGTCATGTGAATCTGGAACGAGCAATGTCGGCAAGCGGAAGATTTGGAGGACACATTGTCTCCGGACATATAGATGGCACAGGCAAAATCGTGTACATACAAAAAGATGATAATGCGGTCTGGTTTACCATACATACAAACCCGGAAATCATGAGGTATGTTGTAGAAAAAGGTTCTGTTGCAATCGACGGTATCAGTTTGACAATTGCCAAAGCCGACAGAGATAGATTTTCTATTTCAGCGATTCCCCATACCGTCAGACAAACAGTATTGAATGAGCGAAAAGAGGGTGATTCTGTCAATCTGGAAGCAGATATAGTTGGAAAATATGTTGGAAAATTCTTGTCTTTCAAACAGAACACGGACAGTCATATCACAAAGGAATTTTTAGAGAAATATGGTTATTAGGAGGATGTCGCATGGCAGCGTTTCATAAAATCGAAGAGGCACTTGAAGATTTGAAAAAAGGAAAAATAATTTTAGTAACAGATGATGCGGAACGGGAAAATGAAGGGGATTTTATCTGCGCAGCACAATTCGCAACAACGGAAAATATTAACTTTATGGCGACCTACGGAAAAGGGCTGATTTGTATGCCTATGTCAGAGGACTATGTAAGCAAGCTCAAAATTCCGCAAATGGTAGAAAGAAATACCGATAACCATGAAACGGCTTTTACTGTTTCTATTGACCATGTAACAACTTCTACCGGAATTTCTGCTGCTGAACGCTCAATCACCGCCCTTGCATGTGTGGAGGAAAATGTAAAGCCAGAGGATTTCCGTAGACCTGGACATATGTTTCCACTGCTTGCAAAGAAAAATGGTGTGTTAGAGAGAAACGGGCACACGGAAGCAACTGTAGATTTATGCCGGTTGGCTGGATTAAAAGAATGTGGATTATGCTGTGAAATCATGCGTGAAGATGGAACGATGATGAGAACAACAGAGCTTTTTGAACTGGCAGAGCGTTTTGGAATAAAATTTATTACCATACAAGATTTGCAAAATTACCGTAAGTGCCATGACCATTTGGTCGAGCGGGTAACAACTGTAAAAATGCCGACCAAATATGGGGATTTTATCGCATATGGTTTTGTAAATAAGCTAAATGGAGAACATCATATTGCTCTTGTAAAAGGGGAAATCGGAGATGGGAAACATATTCTATGCCGTGTTCATTCGGAATGTTTGACCGGTGATACCTTTGGCTCCCTACGCTGTGATTGCGGACAGCAATTTGCTTCAGCCATGACGCAGATTGAAAAAGAGGGACGGGGTATCTTGCTCTATATGCGGCAGGAAGGACGGGGTATCGGGCTTATCAATAAGCTGCGTGCCTATGAGCTGCAAGAGCAGGGAATGGACACGTTAGAAGCAAACCTTGCATTAGGCTTTTCAGGCGATGAACGGGAATATTATATCGGCGCACAGATTTTACGGGATTTGGGCGTATCAAGTATGCGGCTTTTAACGAATAATCCAGATAAAGTTTATCAGCTTGCGGAATTTGGGCTTGAAATCACGGAACGTATTCCGCTCCAAATGGACGCTACGGCGCACGATTTGTTATACCTCAAAACCAAGCAGAAACGTATGGGACATATTCTAAAATACTAAATCGCAGGAGGAAAATACGATATGAAAACATTTGAAGGAAAACTTGTGTCAAAAGGAATCAAAGTTGGGATTGTAGCGGCAAGGTTTAACGAATTTATCACTGCTAAGTTGTTGGGAGGGGCTATGGACGCTTTGCTCCGTCATGACGTAGAAGAAAAAAATATTCATGTGGCGTGGGTTCCCGGAGCATTTGAAATCCCTCTAATTGCGTCCAGAATGGCAAAAAGCGGAAAGTATGACGTAATAATTTGTTTGGGGGCGGTTATTCGCGGCTCAACCAGTCATTATGACTATGTATGCAGTGAGGTGGCGAAAGGGATTGCTACTGTTTCTCTGGAAAGCGGTATACCCGTACTGTTTGGTGTACTTACTACTGACAGTATTGAACAGGCGATTGAGAGGGCAGGAACAAAGGTGGGAAATAAGGGATATGATTGTGCTGTCAGTGCAATCGAAATGGTAAATCTTATTGAGGAAATTGAAAAATAAATATTTTTCCATAGCAGAATCAGCCGAGCCAGTCAACGGCAAGTGAATGGGCTGCGCCCACCGTTGACAGCCCCGTCTGTCCTTGCTGGTGGGTAATCAAGGGGCGACAGTAAAAAGTGCTACCGCCCTTTCCCATAATCGAAGAAAGGGGGATTTTCCATGACTGAACAGGAATCCTATCAAGAACATATCCGCTATACCCATGATACCTATTGCCGGATTGTTATTCGCCATGCGTCCTTTGACGCTGCCCGTATGCTGGCGGCGAGGTGGAAACGGGAAATCTCCCTTGAATATCTGACCGAAGAAAAGTTTGTCCAACTAAGCACCACAGACGAGTATTTTCAAGTGCCGGACTATGGCGAAACTTATCCGTTCTCTGTCCGGGGGAAGACGATATTTTTAGATAGCTATTCCCTTGCGGCGGCTCTTGTCGAACTGCCGGAACAGACGCAGGAGGAAATCTTTTTGTATTACTTCCAGCACTTGACACAGAAAGAAATCGGAGAACAAAGCGGCTGGACACGCAGCACAATCGGGCGGCATATCCAGCTTGCCTTAAAGCGGCTGAAAGAAGAAATGGAGGTGTTGTTCCATGAGCAACCGACTTCTCCCCTATGACACGATAATAAAAGCACATGAAGGCGACCCCATAGCGATACAAACTGTCCTTGACCGATATGCCGGATATATCCGCTATTTCTCCAAAATGAACGGCTATTATAATTCTGATATGGAGGACTACATTAGAACAAAGCTGATTGAAAGCCTGTTCAAGTTCCGGCTGGACCGATAACATAAAAACTGAATATCCCGCCGCCCCGCAGCGGCACACGAAGCAGTAAATCCGAAAAAGATTTGCTGCTTTTTTTGCGCCCATTTTTGGCAAATTTCCAAAAGTTCCGTATTAGATAGTGAAACCAAAAAAGGCTGCCGTTTTTTCAGACAGCGGGCAAAACGCAGCTTCCGAAACGCCTTATTGTCGGGAAAGACCGAGCCGCTGGAAAAGTTCTTGCCGGAAAGTCCGTCCATTCTGCTCTTTTGTGGTTTGTAGGGAGTAAGGGGAAGAACGCCAGCCCGCAGCCTTTTATAAAAAAGCTGGTTATAGATTTCCCGAAAAAGTGGCAGTAGGAAGTGAACGGCAGTCCGGCAGTTTCTTAGAGCAAGATTCTACCGCAGTACCAAAATTCGCTTATCGCTCATTTTGCCCCTGCGGGAATCTTGTTGGGGAGTGCCTTCCCCAAACCCTGCCATGCGGCTTACGCCGCTTAAAAATCCCTCAAAATATTTTTTCGGATTTTTCAAAAACAGTTCCGCTTTACACCCTGTTTTTCTCCTATTAGTGAGAGAACACCACGCACAGAAAGGAGGTTTTACCATGCGAAAACGATACAACACGCCCCACCGCAGCCGGGTAGTCAAAACACGCATGACCGAGGAAGAATACGCCGAGTTTGCGGAAAGGCTTTCTGCCTGCAACATGAGCCAAGCCGAGTTTATCCGGCAAGCCATAACCGGGGCAGCCATACGCCCCATCATAACTGTTTCCCCCGTCAATGACGAGCTGCTTGCCGCTGTCGGGAAGCTGACCGCCGAATACGGCAGGATCGGCGGCAACTTAAACCAGATAGCCCGGACGCTGAATGAGTGGCACAGCCCCTACCCGCAGCTTGCCGAGGAGGTACGGGCGGCGGTTTCCGACCTTGCTGCCCTGAAGTTTGAAGTTTTGCAGAAAGTGGGTGACGCTGTTGGCAACATTCAAACATATCAGCTCTAAAAATGCCGACTATGGCGCAGCGGAAGCCTACCTCACATTTGAGCATGACGAGTTTACCATGAAGCCCACCCTTGATGAAAACGGGCGGCTGATACCGAGGGAGGATTACCGCATTTCTTCCCTCAACTGCGGGGGCGAGGATTTCGCTGTTGCCTGTATGCGAGCCAATCTCCGCTATGAGAAAAACCAAAAACGGGAAGATGTGAAAAGCCACCATTATATCATCAGCTTTGACCCACGGGACGGGACAGACAACGGCTTGACCGTAGACCGGGCGCAGGAGCTGGGCGAGCAGTTCTGTAAAGAGCATTTCCCCGGACACCAAGCCCTAATCTGCACCCACCCGGACGGGCATAACCACAGCGGCAATATCCATGTGCATATCGTCATCAACTCCCTGCGGATTTATGAAGTCCCGCTTCTGCCCTACATGGACAGACCAGCCGACACACGGGAGGGCTGCAAGCACCGCTGCACCAATACCGCTATGGAATATTTCAAGAGTGAAGTCATGGAGATGTGCCACCGGGAGGGGCTTTACCAAATCGACCTCTTGAACGGCAGCAAGGAACGGATAACCGAACGGGAATACTGGGCGGCAAAGAAAGGGCAGCTTGCCCTTGATAAAGAGAACGCCGCCAGAGAAGCCGCAGGACAGCCGACCAAGCCCACCAAGTTTGAAACGGACAAGGCGAAGCTGCGCCGGACGATACGGCAGGCACTTTCCCAAGCTGGCAGCTTTGACGAGTTTTCTTCCCTTTTGCTGCGGGAGGGTGTGACCGTCAAGGAGAGCCGGGGGCGGCTTTCCTACCTCACGCCGGACAGGACAAAGCCTATCACAGCCCGGAAGCTGGGGGACGATTTTGACAAGGCTGCTGTCCTTGCCCTGCTCACGCAGAACGCCCACAGAGCCGCCGAACAGACCAAAGCCATACCCGAATACCCTGCCGCAGTTAAAAAGCCGTTACAAGGGGAAAAAACTGCAAAAACCACCCCGGCAGACAACACCTTGCAGCGCATGGTTGACCGGGAAGCCAAGCGAACCGAGGGCAAGGGCGTGGGCTATGACCGCTGGGCGGCAAAGCACAACCTAAAGCAGATGGCGGCTACCGTTACCGCCTACCAGCAGTACGGCTTTTCTTCCCCGGAGGAACTGGACGAAGCCTGTTCTGCCGCCTATACCGCCATGCGGAAAAGCCTTACGGAGCTGAAGCAGGTGGAAAAGACACTGGACGGGAAAAAGGAGCTGCAACGGCAGGTGCTTGCCTATTCCAAGACCCGCCCTGTCCGGGACGGGCTGAAACAGCAGAAAAACGCCAAAGCAAAAGCAGCCTACCGACAGAAGCACGAAAGCGACTTTATCATAGCAGACGCAGCCGCCCGCTATTTCAGGGAGAACGGCATTTCCAAGCTGCCGAGCTATAAAGCCCTGCAAGCAGAGATTGAAACCCTTATCAAAGAGAAAAACAGCGGCTACAACGATTACCGGGCAAAACGGGAGGAATACCGCCGCTTACAGACTGTCAAGGGCAATATCGACCAGATTTTACGCCGGAGCGAGCCGCAGCGCAGAAAGGAGCAGAGCCATGAACGGTAATATCCCCCGCATGGACTACCGCCAGTACCGGGCAGCCCGCCGCCTTGTGCATGAGTGCTGCAACTATGACAGCGGGAACTGCCTGCTGTTGGAGGACAGTGAGCCTTGCGTGTGTGTGCAGAGTATCAGCTATTCGCTGCTCTGCCGCTGGTTTACTGCCGCTGTCCTGCCCCTTGATGAAGCACTGGAAGCCGCCCTTTTGCGCCGGGAAAGCCGGAAACGCTGCGCTGTCTGCGGGGCGTTCTTCTTCCCCAAGTCCAACCGGGGGAAATACTGCCCGGACTGCGCCGGACGCATGAAGCGGATAAATGCCGCCAAACGGAAGCGGAAACAAAGGGGGAAATGTCACGCTTTAGGGCATTTCAAACCCGCATAAATCAAGGCTTTTTTGGAGGGTGTCAAAGGGTGCGTGATACATTTATCCTTTTCCCTTAAAAACGCCCCCTAAAAGCGTAACAGAACCCACAGACAGACACCACAAGGAGGTGAACCCTATCGCCGATTATATGACCGCAGGAACGGAGCTGCCCGCTTACCTGCCTTACCCCCGTTTCCTGCTGGAAACAGACCTATCCCATACCGCAAGAGAGTTATATTCGCTGCTGTTAGACCGTTCCACCCTTTCACAGAAGAACGGCTGGCAGGACAGCGAGGGGCGGACATACATTGTCTACCCCATAGCGGAAATGGCGGAAGTGATGAAAAAAGGCAGCACCACCATAAAGGGGGCACTGAACGAACTGGACGCTGCGGGGCTGTTGGAGCGCAGGCGGACGGGCTTCTCTTGCGCCAACCGTCTGTATGTGAAAGTGCCTGCCCCAGTGGTACAGTTTCCCGACCAACTGACGGACGGAAAACCGACCCTCATAAGGGCAGGAAACCGACCAACTGACAGCCGGAAAACTGACCTTATGACGGTCGGAAAACCGTCCCCTAACCAAACTAATATAAACAACCTAATAGAGAGCCAAACAAAAAGAGCGAGTGAGGGGCAGCCCCCTGCCGCTTATGGCAGATATAAAAATGTATTCCTTTCTGACGCAGACCTTTTGGGACTGGAAAAGGACTTTCCCGGCAAGTGGGAGTATTACCTTGACCGCCTATCCTGCCATATCGCTTCTACCGGGAAGCGGTATAAAAGCCATGCAGCCACCATTTACAAGTGGGCGCAGGAGGACGCCGCCAAAGGGAAGCCCAAGAAAGGCATACCGGACTATTCATTCAAGGAGGGAGAAAGCCTATGACCGATACAATCCACAACACCATACTGCCTATGACTGATACCACTGTCACACCGGAGGATTACACCGGGGAGGACGGGCTGTTATACTGCGGCAAATGCCACAAGCCCAAAGAAGCCTATTTCCCGGAGGGCAAGACCTTTTTCGGGCGTGACCGCCACCCGTCAGAGTGCGACTGCCAGCGGGCAGCCCGCAAGGAACGGGAAGCTGCCGAAAAGCAGCGCAGCCACCTTGAAACGGTGGAACGACTGAAACGGCAGGGATTTACCGACAAGACCATGCAGGACTGGACATTTGCCAACGATAACGGAAGCTGCCCGCAGATGAAGAACGCCGCCGGATATGTGGCACGCTGGGAGCAGATAAAGGACGGGAACTACGGGCTGCTCTTGTGGGGAAAGGTAGGCACTGGAAAAAGCTATTTTGCCGGGTGTATTGCAAATGCCCTCATGGAGCAGGAAGTCCCGGTGTGCATGACAAACTTTGCAGCGATACTCAACGACCTTACCGCCAGCTTTGCGGGCAGGAATGAATATATTTCCCGGCTTTGCAGCTTCCCCCTGCTCATCATTGACGATTTTGGAATAGAGCGTGGCACAGAATACGGACTGGAACAGGTCTATAACGTGATTGACAGCCGCTACCGGAGCAGGAAGCCGCTGATTGTGACGACCAACCTCACGCTGGAGGAATTGCAGCACCCGGAGGACACCGCCCACGCCCGGATTTATGACCGGCTGCTTGAAATGTGTTCCCCCCTCTGCTTTACCGGGGAGAATTTGAGGAAAGCCGCCGCACAGGGGAAAATGGAACGGCTGAAACGGCTGCTTGCCGGAAAGGAGATTTGCCTATGACCGACACCCAAAGAAACAAACGCCCTGCCCGCCGCCCGGACTGCGTGACCGAAACAAGGATAGGCAACACAATCCTTGTGGTGTCCGGCTTTTTCAAGGAGGGGGCGACCGACACCGCCGCTGACAAGATGATGAAAGTGCTGGAAGCAGAAGCCGCCGCCGGATATTTGAGCTGCGAGAAGCCTAATTGAAAAACCGCCATTTTTACCGACTGTAAAGAAGCAGATTTGACGCTTTTGCCGCTATACAGACAGCCGCCCCATGTGGTACAATCAAGGTACGGAATAGTGGGGCTGGCTGTCGGAAACGGAGGAATTTATGTTAAGACAGACCACCCAGCAACTCATTACCGCCCTTTACCCAAGACTTTCCCATGAGGACGAACTGCAAGGCGAGAGCAATTCCATTTCCAACCAAAAGCGGATTTTGGAAACCTATGCCAAACAGAATGGATTTTCCAATCTGCGCTGGTACACCGACGACGGTTATTCCGGTGCAAACTTTCAAAGACCCGGATTTCAAGCCATGCTTGCAGACATTGAAGCCGGGAAAGTCGGGACAGTTATCGTCAAGGATATGTCGAGGTTAGGGCGAAACTACTTACAAGTGGGAATGTACACCGAAATGATTTTCCCACAGAAAAACGTCCGTTTTATTGCTATTAATGACGGCGTTGACAGCGCACAGGGGGAAAATGACTTTGCCCCTCTGCGGAACATCTTTAACGAATGGCTGGTGAGAGATACGAGCAAGAAAATCAAGGCAGTAAAACGCTCTAAGGGCATGAGCGGCAAGCCCATCACAAGCAAGCCTGTCTATGGCTACCTCATGGACGAGGACGAAAACTTTATCATTGACGAGGAAGCCGCCCCGGTGGTACGGCAGATTTACAGCCTTTGCCTTGCCGGGAACGGTCCGACCAAGATAGCCCGTATGCTGACCGAGCAGCAAATCCCCACGCCGGGGACACTGGAATACCGCAGGACGGGAAGCACCCGCCGCTACCACCCCGGCTATGAGTGCAAGTGGGCGACAAATACAGTGGTTCATCTGCTGGAAAACCGGGAATATACGGGCTGTCTGGTAAACTTTAAGACCGAGAAACCGTCCTACAAGCTGAAACACAGCATAGAAAATCCCCCGGAAAAACAGGCAGTTTTTGAGAACCACCATGAGCCTATCATTGACCGGGAAACGTGGGAACGGGTGCAGGAGTTACGCAAGCAGCGCAAACGCCCCAACCGTTATGACGAAGTGGGCTTGTTCTCCGGCATACTCTTTTGTGCCGACTGCGGCAGCGTCATGTACCAGCAGCGGTATCAGACGGACAAGCGCAAGCAGGACTGTTATATCTGCGGCAGCTACAAGAAGCGCACCGCCGACTGTACGGCGCACTTTATCCGCACCGACCTCTTGACTGCCGGTGTACTCTCCAATCTGCGGAAAGTTACCAGCTATGCGGCAAAGCATGAAGCCCGGTTTATGAAGCTCTTGATTGAACAGAATGAGGACGGGGACAGACGCAGGAACGCCGCCAAGAAAAAGGAACTGGAAACGGCTGAAAAGCGTATCAGCGAACTTTCTGCTATCTTCAAACGGCTGTATGAGGACAGCGTGACCGGGCGCATATCGGACGAGCGTTTCACAGAGCTGTCGGCAGACTATGAAGCCGAGCAGAAAGAACTGAAAGAACGTGCCGCCAAACTGCGGGAAGAACTTTCCAAAGTGCAGGAAGCCACCGAAAACGCTGAAAAGTTTATGAACGTGGTACGCAGGCACACCACCATTGAAGAACTTACCCCTACTCTGCTGCGGGAGTTTGTGGAGAAAATCGTTGTCCATGAAAGCGTTGCCCTTGACGGGAAACGCCGGGGCAAGTTACGCAGACAGGAAATTGAAATCTATTATTCTTTTGTCGGCAAGGTAGAATTGCCCGACACCTAACCGCCCGACCTATCCGACATACCTCATGTGCCGGATAGGAACGGCAAAATTTTTTACACTTCTTTTACTTCTTTATCTCACATGAACTAAATCTCAAGGTATGAAACAGCTTATGGCTGGAGGTGGTGTTGCTCTTATTGGGACAACATTGGTTCCTTTACTATCTGGACTTTTTGGTTAAGAAAAGGAGGCATAAAGTGTGGACTTCATACTCGATAAGATAACAGACTGGATTAAGGATTTGCTTGTCAGCGGTATTATGGATAATCTTACGGGCATGTTTGATTCCGTGAACCAACAAGTAGGAAATATTGCAACACAGGTTGGAACGACACCAGCAGATTTTTCACCTGGTGTCTTTGAGATGATAAGAAATATTTCAGAATCCGTTATCATCCCCATAGCAGGATTGATACTTACTTTTATTGCTTGCTATGAACTCATTCAAATGATTATTGACCACAATAATCTATCAAATTTTGAAACATGGATATTTTTTAAATGGATATTCAAGACATTTGTTGCAGTTGTATTGATTTCAAACACATTCAATATTACGATGGCAGTTTTTGATGTGTCTCAGCAAGTCATCAATTCTAGTGCAGGCATTATATCCTCAGAAACCGCTATTGATGCAAGTGCTTTGGAAACCATTCAGGAAACACTGATGGAAATGGATATTGGTCCATTGTTTGGATTGTTCCTACAATCATTTATTGTTCAATTTACGATGTCAGCATTGTCTATTATTATTTTTATTATCGTTTATGGACGTATGATAGAGATTTATTTGATGACAAGTCTAGCACCTATCCCATTTTCAACTTTTGTGAACCGAGAACAAAGTCAGATTGGACAAAATTATCTTAGATCCTTATTTGCACTTGGTTTTCAAGGCTTTCTTATCATGATTTGCGTTGGTATTTATGCTGTATTGATACAAAATGTTTCAATCAGTGAAGATATCATTGCATCTATTTGGGGAGTCATGGGATATACAGTTTTATTATGTTTTACCTTGTTTAAGACAGGATATCTTGCAAAGAGTGTATTTAATGCCCATTAAAGAAAGGAGAAATGATTGTGGCAGCTTATGTACCAGTACCTCGTGATCTCACACGAGTGAAATCAAAGATATTATTCAATCTAACGAAAAGACAATTGATTTGCTTTGGTATAGGAGCATTGATTGGTTTACCAGTTTTTTTTCTGATGAAAAAATATGGGAATATAAGTGTAGCAGTTATATGTATGATGATTGTTATGCTACCCATGTTCTTTTTAGCAATGTACGAAAAAGATGGACAGCCACTAGAGGTCATTGCTCATCATTTTATTGAAACAAAGTTTATGCGTCCAAAGATAAGACCTTTTAAGACAAATAATTACTATGAACTATTAGAAAAACAGGAAAAAGTAGAAAAGGAGGTCATGGAAATTGTTAAAAATTCTCAAAAGAAAAAAGCAAGAAAAAATTAAAGTACCAAGTTATCTAACCAAAAAGGAACAACATCAGATTCAAAGCATCATTGAAAATGCAAGAAATGATGATGGAGTTCCTAGAACAGCTCAACAATCTATCCCATTTCAAAGAATGTTTCCCGATGGTATTTGTAGGGTGAAAGATAACTACTATACGAAAACCATTCAGTTTCAAGACATCAATTATCAGTTAGCACAACAGGAAGACCAATCAGCCATTTTTGAAGAATGGTGCAGCTTTCTCAATTTCTTTGACAGTTCGATTCATTTTGAACTGTCATTTATGAATATGGCAACTGATGTTGAGAGTTTTGAAAAATCAATTCGTATTCCTCTGAAAAATGATGGGTTCAATGCAGTAAGAAATGAATATTCCCAGATGTTGAAAACTCAGCTATCACAAGGAAACAACGGATTGACCAAAACAAAATATTTAACTTTTGGTATAGAAGCAAAATCAATGAAAGAAGCAAAACCTAGACTTGAGCATATCCAAATCAATCTATTGAATAACTTTCGTCGATTAGGTGTTGCAGTTAAAGTGTTGAATGGAAAAGAAAGATTACAGCTCATGCATTCTATGTTTCATATGTATGAGATGGATAAATTTCGTTTTGAATGGAAATGGTTAAGCGAAACTGGATTATCTGTTAAAGATTTTATTGCTCCTACTTCTTTTAGTTTTCCGGGAAGTCGTGTTTTTCAAGTTGGTGAATCATTTGGAGCTATGTCTTATTTGATGATCAGTGCTTCCGATTTGAGTGATCAGATGTTAAAGGACTTTCTTGAAATGGATTCAAGTCAAATCATCACGATGCATATTCAATCAGTTGATCAAACTTCTGCTATTAAACAAGTAAAGCATACGATTACTGAACTTGATCGTTCTAAGATTGAGGAACAGAAAAAAGCAGTTCGTTCTGGATATGATATGGATATCATTCCATCAGATTTAGCAACTTATGGCAAAGATGCAAAAGCATTATTAAAAGAACTACAAAGTCAAAATGAGCGTATGTTTTTATTAACGATGCTTATCATGAATACAGGAAAAACAAAGCAAGAACTTGAAAATAGTGTCTTTCAAGCAAGCTCCATTGCTCAAAAGCATAACTGTAATTTAAGACGATTAGATTACCAACAAGAGAATGCTTTAATGAGCAGTTTACCATTAGCATTAAATCTTATTGATATTAAAAGAGGAATGACAACTTCTAGTACAGCCATTTTTGTTCCATTTACAACACAGGAGCTGTTTCAAAATGATAAGGAAGCACTTTATTATGGACTAAATGCTCTTTCTAATAATTTGATTATGGTTGATAGAAAGAAATTAAAGAATCCTAATGGTTTGATTTTAGGAACTCCGGGTTCTGGAAAGTCGTTTAGTGCAAAACGTGAAATTACGAATGCTTTTTTAGTAACAGATGATGATATCATTATCTGTGATCCAGAATCTGAGTACACTGCATTGGTAAAGAAATTGAAAGGACAGGTTATCAAAATTAGTCCATCAAGCAATCATTTCATCAACCCAATGGATATCAATTCAAATTATTCAGAAGAAGATAATCCAATTGCATTAAAAGCTGATTTTATTTTATCGCTTTGTGAGCTAGTTGTTGGTGGAAAAGATGGATTACAGCCAATTGAAAAGACTGTTATTGACCGTTGTGTTCATCAAATTTATCAAAATTATTTTAAGAATCCTATTCCTGAGAATATGCCATTACTAGAAGATTTGTATCATGCTTTGTTGAAACAGGAAGAAAAGGAAGCACATCATGTGGCAACTGCACTTGAAATCTATGTGAAAGGTTCTTTGAACTTGTTTAATCATAGAACAAATGTAGATATCACAAATCGTTTGGTTTGTTATGACATCAAGGAATTAGGAAAACAGTTAAAGAAAATTGGAATGCTTGTCGTTCAAGATCAGGTATGGGGTCGTGTAACAATTAATAGAAATGCTGGTAAAACAACTCGCTACTATATGGATGAATTTCACTTGCTACTAAAAGAAGAACAGACAGCTTCTTATTCTGTTGAGATTTGGAAAAGATTCCGTAAATGGGGAGGTATTCCTACTGGTATCACGCAAAATATCAAAGATCTATTATCCAGTAGAGAAGTTGAAAATATTTTTGAGAACTCAGACTTCATTTATATGCTCAATCAAGCTGCTGGGGATAGACAGATTCTAGCGAAACAGTTGAATATCTCTACTCATCAGCTATCTTATGTAACGCAATCTGGTGAGGGTGAAGGATTATTATTCTATGGTAATGTCATTTTGCCATTCGTCGATCATTTCCCAACTGATTTAGAGTTGTATAGAATTATGACAACAAAATTATCAGAGGTATCTGAACAAAAGGAGGAGTAGCTGTTGAAAAAACAAACAACCAAGCTTCACTTTAAGAAAGATGAACTCAAAGATGAAAATGTTAGTAAAGCCTATAAAAGAGCAAAGAGAGCTGTTAATAAAGCTGATAAAGCAAAAAGTAAGCTGATTACTGAAGAAGAAAAATCAGCAACCCGAAAAGCGAAACTTCGTTTTGGAGAGGCTGAAATAGCTGTTGACGATATCAAAACACCATCAAAAACAAAAAGAGCACTAATCAAAGGAGCGAGTTCAACAATTTCTGCAAAACTTCATCAAGAAGTTGGAAAGAATGAAGATGATAATGTTGGTGTAAAGTCATTTCACAGAAGTGAAGAGATTGCCGAATCATCAGTTAGAACTGTAAATAATGCTATTTATGGAAATAAGCTACGTAAAAGCAGACAAGCAGAGAAATTAGAAGCCAAAGCCGATAAAGCAAATATCAATACACTTTATCAAAAACAAAAATCAGTTGAACCAAAGTCTGTATCTAATCCTATCTCAAAATGGAGACAGAAGCAGCAAATCAAAAAAGAATATATGGCTGCTAAAAGTGGGAAAAGTGTAAGTACAACAACTACAGCAACTCAAACTGTAAAAGATAAAGTTAAAAAGGCATCAGAACAAATGGTGTCTTTTGCTACTAGACATTCGCATACATTGGTTATTGGTGCAGTAGCAGTAATGCTTTTATTCATTCTTTCAACTGCATTATCATCTTGTTCAGTTATGTTTCAAGGTGGTTCAAATATGGTTGTAGGAGCTTCTTTTACAGCAACTGATGAAGCAATAATTGGAGCAAATGATGATTATAAAGCTTTAGAAAGTGAGCTACAGTCAAAGATTGAGAAGATTGAAGAAGAACATACTGGCTATGATGAATATCGTTATTATGTAGATGACATCAACCATAATCCTTATGAATTAACTTCTTATCTAACGGTTGTCTTTGAAGATTATATGCAAGATGAGGTTCAAGATAGTCTGCAAGAATTATTTGATTTGCAATATTCGCTTACCTTAGAAGAAGAAACTGAAACTCGTACTAAAACAGAAACAAGAACTGGTACAAAAGAAGTAGTTGATCCTGAAACTGGTGAAACTCGACAGGAAGAATATGAGTACGAAGTTGAAGTGGAATATGAATATAAAATCTTGAATGTAAAACTTAAAAATAATGGATTAGGTTCTGCTATCAATCAATTAGGATTAACTGATGAACAGAAGGATCGATACCGATTGTTGTTAGATACAAAAGGTAATCGCTCTTATTTATTTGAAGATGATATCTATGCAAATTCTACAGGAGAATATTTAGATTATGATATTCCCGGAGAAGCATTAACAGATGAAAAGTTTGCAAACATGATCAAAGAAGCAGAAAAGTATCTTGGCTATCCATATGTATGGGGTGGCTCTTCTCCAGAAACTAGTTTCGATTGTTCGGGATTTGTATCATGGGTCATCAACCATTCTAATAATGGTTGGAATGTAGGAAGGTTAGGAGCAAATGGACTGAAGAACATTTGCGATATCATTCGACCTAGTGAAGTAAAACCAGGTGATTTGATATTCTTCCAAGGAACCTATGATACAACTGGAGCTAGTCATGTTGGAATTTATGTTGGAAAAGGAATGATGATTCATTGTGGTAATCCAATTTCTTATGCACATGTAAATTCATCTTATTGGCAAGAACATTTTTATTGTTATGGAAGATTAAAATAAAAAAGGAGAATGTTTATGGCAAATAAACTAGATAAGATTAACAGTGATCTAAAAAAAGCACGAGCTAAACGAGATGAGTGGGATACTCGTGTAAAAGAGTTAGAAAAGAAATATAAAGAAACAGAAAATACTTTGATTCATGAAATGGTTCATGCGGCAAATCTAACACCAGAACAGTTAGCACTTCTTATTCAAAAAGCGTCTGTATCTGTGCCAGAAGAATTGCCTAATGAATATAATACAAATGAGGAGGATAATTTAGATGAAGAATAAACTTATTGCAGTGATGGCTGCATTTTTAATGTCAGCAAGTTTTTTTGTTTTTCCAGTAAATGCAAAAGCAAATAGTGAGGAGACTACTCCACCATCAACTACCGAGATACAGGGAACTCAGGAAGAAACTGAAACTTCTAAAGAGAATGAAAATGCATTAACTCCTGATGGGAATATGACTTTGGTAGATGATATTTCTTCAACTACTGATAGCAATAAACAGTTCATTACTTTAGTAACGAAAACAGGAAACTATTTTTATTTGATCATTGATCGTGATGATAAGGGAAATAATACTGTTCATTTCTTAAATCAAGTTGATGAAGAAGATTTGTTTTCCTTAATGAAAGAAGAAGATGCACAAGCTATCAAAGATGAAATTGAAAAACAAAAAGAATCAGTTGAAGAAAAAACAGAAACAGTTACAGTTGTAGAAAAAGAGGAAAAACAAGATTCAAAAATGAATTTAAACTTTATGCCTCTTGTAGTTGTTATTGGTTTATCAGTATTGGCTGGAGGTACTTTCTTCTTTGTGAAAACAAAGAAGAAAAAATCAAATGAAATAAATCCTGATCCAGATGCTGATTATCTAAATGATGAGGACGAAGATAATGGGTTCTTTGATATTGATGAAGACAAATTAGAAGAAGATAATGATGAAAATAAGGTTTAATTGTAAAGGCAGTTAAGGCTGCCTTTACATACATAGTTATCATGAGGTATGAGTTTAAAAAAATACAAAATAAATATGAAATAGATTGAATATAAGGTTATACTTGATATAATTTAAGTAATATAAAGGCAAATTGGAAGTTGTCGAGTTGGAATTCGCATAATTGAAAGGGTGGAAGAAATGAAGAACTATACTGTGGCCTCTAAGATTGCATTAGTAATATGCTTTTGTTTTATTATGCTTGCTGTGGTAAATGGGTTTACTGGTTTTATAAATTCAAGGATATCACTTAGTGGAACACTAATCTGCATTATTGGGTTTGGCATAGCAATATTTGCGATTACAATATTAGAGAATGAAAGACAAAAGAAAAAAAGAGACAAATTCCAATTTAGTGATTTGTTTAATAAATAGTAATTTACCAAAAAGATTGTCAGTAATGACAGTCTTTTTTGTACGACAGGCAGTTATACAAATAAATTAGTTCAGTGCAACTAATCTATTTTTTTATTATATATTGACTTTTAACGATAACTACTATAAAATATAGTAGTGTAGTTTATAGTAGAAAGGAGGACATTAAATATATGAAAAATTATGACAATTATTTTCTTCCTGTAGATAATATGGAAGAAGCAAAAAGATACTATGAGGAAATATTGGGGTTAAAAAAGAAATTTGATTTCTCTGATAAGGGAATGGTTGCTTATAATATTGGAAATGAAGAACCTGCAATAATTTTAAAAGACAAAAATAAATTTGAGAATTTAAAGCCTACAATATGGTTTGAAGTAGAAGATGTTGCAATCTTCTATAAAGAAATGTTGAATAATGATATAAAATTTTTGAGTGAGCCTTTTAAAATTGGAACTGGTAATGCAGTCGAGTTTGAAGATCCATTTGGAAATAGACTTGGCGTTACAGATTATATTAAGTAAGGAGTAGAGATTATGTCAAATATAGATTTGGTATTATTAGGACTTATTAAACAAAAATCACAAAGTGCTTATGATATTAAAAAAAATATAGAATATCGTAATATACCAAGATGGGTAAAAATTAGTGAACAGTCTATTTATAAGAAAGTATTACAATTAGAATCAAAAGAATATATTGTTAGCCATAAAGAGAAAGAGGGAAATATGCCAGATAAAGCAATATATACTATCACTAACAAAGGTAATGATTATTTTAATAAACTTATGAATGATATTTCAAATTCTGATGTTAGTCTATATTTGGATTTTAATGTTATTATCACGAATTTAGATTTAGTAGATGATGAACAAAAACAGATTCTTGTTTCTAATATAAAATCAAAGATATTAGAATTAAAAGAATTACTAAATGAAAGACGTTCTCATAGACAACATATTCCTAATGTTGGAAAACAAATGTTCAAACAACAATTAGCATTAGTAGAAACATTAGAAAAGTGGATAATTGATTTTGAGAATAGTTTAAAAGAACAAAATTAGCAAATATTGATTTTAAGTTAAAAGATAAATTTGTAGGGAGGGAAATTCCATGAAAATAATCAACATTGGTATTCTTGCTCATGTAGATGCAGGAAAGACGACCTTAACGGAAAGTCTGCTTTATACAAGTGGAGCAATTTTAGAATTAGGCAGTGTAGATAAGGGAACAACAAGGACAGATACTATGTTTTTAGAACGTCAGCGTGGAATCACAATTCAGGCAGCAGTTACTTCTTTTAATTGGAATGACTACAAAATCAATATTGTAGATACTCCTGGACATACAGATTTTATAACAGAAGTGTATCGTTCCTTATCTGTTCTTGATGGAGCAATTTTAGTAATTTCTGCTAAAGATGGTGTACAAGCACAAACCCGAATACTATTCCATGCACTTCAAAAAATGAATATACCAACAATTATTTTTATAAATAAAATAGATCAGGATGGAATTAACTTAAATAATATTTATCAAAATATCAAAGAAAAACTTTCAAATGATATTATTGTTATGCAAAATGTAACATTAACTCCAGAAATATCAATTAAAAATATCATTGATTTAGATGATTGGGATCCTGTAATTTCCAAAAATGATAAACTTTTAGAAAAATATATTGTAGGAGAAAAATTGACTATACAAGAATTAATGTATGAAGAATATAGGTGTGTTAAAAAAGGTTCGTTGTTTCCTATATACCATGGAAGTGCTAGAAATAATATAGGGACTCAACAACTTATCGAAGCTATTTCAAATCTTTTTTGTTCTGAAATGAATGAGAATGATTCAGAACTATGTGGAAGAGTTTTTAAAATTGAATATACAGACCATAAGCAAAGATTAGTTTATTTGCGTCTTTATAGTGGAACATTACACTTACGAGATACAATTATGTTGCCAGAAAAAAAGAAAATGAAACTTACAGAAATATATATTCCTTCAAATGGGGAAATGATACAGACAAAAATAGTTTGTTCTGGAGATATTTTTATTATACCTAACAATACATTAAGATTGAACGATATTATAGGAAATGAAAAGATTTTGCCATGCAATGTATGGAATGACAAGACTGTACCAATACTACGAACAAGAATTGAACCGATAAAAATAGAAGAGAGAGAAAAATTATTGGATGCTCTTACAGAAATTGCAGATACTGATCCTCTTTTACGTTATTATGTTGATACGATAACACATGAAATCATCATTTCTTTTTTAGGAACAGTGCAGTTAGAAGTTATCTGTTCTCTGTTGATTGAAAAATATCACATAAACATAAGAATCGAAGATCCAACCGTAATTTATTTGGAAAAGCCATTACAAAAGGCAGATTATACTATTCATATTGAAGTACCACCAAATCCATTTTGGGCATCAATTGGATTATCAATAACTCCACTTCCAATTGGCACTGGAATACAGTACGAAAGCAAAGTTTCACTCGGTTATTTAAATCAAAGTTTTCAAAATGCAGTAAGAGAAGGTATTAATTATGGACTGGAGCAAGGATTGTATGGTTGGAAAGTGACAGATTGTAAAATATGTTTTGAATATGGTGTTTATTATAGCCCTGTTAGTACTCCCTCGGATTTTCGCTTTCTTGCCCCAATTGTACTTGAACAAACATTGAAAAAAGCGGGAACGCAATTATTAGAGCCATATCTTTCGTTTATACTTTTTACACCAGAGGGATACTTTTCTCGTGCATATAAAGATGCACAAAAACATTGTGCAATAATTGAAACAAGTCAATCAAAAAATGATGAAGTTATTTTTACAGGACATATTCCTGTACGTTGTATTAATGAATATCGTAATACTTTAACTCTATATACAAATGGGCAAGCAGTTTTTTTGACAGAATTAAAAGATTATCAAATTGCTACTTGTGAACCAGTTATTCAATCACGTAGACCAAATAATCGAATAGATAAAGTACGCCATATGTTTAATAAAAAAGAAAATTAAGTTACTATTCACTAAAATTACAATTTAGTGATTTGTTTAATAAATAGTAATTTATTGAATTGTATACCACTGAATTAGAAAAAGAGATATGAGGAAGATGCGGAATGAAGAAGAAGTTAAAACTTGGCGATATTTATGAAATACCTCTTCCTAATGGAAAAAACGCATATGGACGACTGTTTAAAGAATATACTTTGGCAATTTACTGCGGTATTTATAATGATATTTCTGAATTACCGGATACGGTAAGCTATTATCGTTTTATATGTGTATATGAGGATTTATTGTGCGATGGGAAGTGGAAAGTAGTAGGACATAAAGGCTTTAAAAATGCGGACGAGGCATGGGCTCCCCCTAAATGCGTTATTGATAAAATAACAGGAAAAAGGAGCATATACTATAAAGGCGAAATTCGTTCATGTTCATATGATGAATGTAAGAATTTAGAAATTGCTGCTGTATGGGACAGACATCATGTAATAGATATGTTGATGGGTAATCCTAAGTGGGGATGAAGTAACAAGTAAGTCCAAAGCATAGTCAACAAATCCTAATTTGAAAGTGAGATAATCTATGAATAAATTTTTAAAAATTAGTATAATTATAATTGAAGTTATTATTTTCCTTATAGTATTGTTGATGATAATAAGTTTCGTTAATCATAAAATAAAATTAAAAAAAGAAGATAAATTTTTTAAAACAACTGGTAAAATTGTTGAAGTTAATAATCATAATATAAATGTTTATGTAAGTGGAAATTCCAATAGTGATACAACATTAGTATTTATGTCTGGAGGAGGAACTTGTTCACCTACACTTGATTTTAAAACACTATATTCATTATTTGAAAAATGATTATCAAATAGCAGTAGTAGAAAAAGCAGGTTATGGTTTTAGTGATATAAGTGATATTGATAGAGATATAGATACAATTTTATTTGAAACAAGAGAATCATTGAATAAAGCAGGTATAAAAAACAATAGATATATTTTATTTCCTCATTCTATGTCTGGAATTGAAGCATTATATTGGGCAAATAAATATCCAGATGAAATAAAAGGAATAGTGGGATTAGATCCATCAGTCCCTAAAGCATACGAGAATATGAAAATAAATAATATGCTCCTTTCTTTAGCTAAATTTGGAGCAGATATAGGACTTACTAGATTTATACCATCTATTGTTAATTCTTCTTCTGCAATTAAAGATGGAAATTTAACAGATGAAGAAAAAAAGTTGTATAGAATTGTTTTTTATAGAAGAACAGCAACAACTTCGATGCTAAATGAAACAAAACAGATAAAAGAAAATGCTAAAAAATTAGAAAGTATTGATATTACTAATGTACCTATGTTATTTTTTATATCTAATGGAGATGGGACAGGATATGCAAAAGAACAATGGAGAAACTTTATTATTGATTATATAAATAGTAAGCAAAATGGAGAATATAAAATTTTGGAATGTTCTCATTATGTTCATAATATTGAATATCAAAAAATATATGATGAAAGTATAAAATTTATAAACAATTTACAATAACAAATTGAAAGTTATAAAGGAGAAACGAATATGCTGGATAAAATACCTAATGCAGAAGAAATGACTGCTTTAATCGGACAATCATTATATGATATATGGAATAAACTTTGTGCTTTAATTGATGAAAAGTATGACATGGAATGTTTATGGAACAAAGGTGGTAAAGCGTGGACTTATGAGTATAAATATCGTCGTGGCGGAAAAACGCTTTGTGCATTGTACGCAAGGGAAAACTGTGTAGGATTTATGATTATCTTGGGGAAAGATGAACAATTAAAATTTGATACAGATAGAAATAGTTATTCAAAAGAAGTGCAGAAAATTTATGATGAAACTAAAACCTATCACGACGGAAAATGGTTAATGTTTGAGCCAACAGATACAGCCTTATTTGATGATTTTGTTAAACTGCTGGGAATAAAAAGAAAACCAAACAAGAAGTGATGATTTTTTTCGTAAATGAATAAATACAAAGCCCAGTTTAACGGTTTTATACAAAAAGTATGAAACTGTTTTTCATATCCTCGATTTTTCACACAACTAGGTATATATTAATATTGTGAGGAGGCGAGAAAGAAATGTATGATAGAGCAATCGAAGATTTAGAACAAAGCAGAAAATCAAATTATCTAGCATTAAGAGAATACGTGTATCTAAAATCGATTGATGAAGATCCAGAGTTTCGTAATATCACTGAAAAAATGTCAAAACTTTATAATGATGAAAAAATCATATCTAAAATGGTAGATGGATTTACAGTTGTTGATAAAGTAAGTGACGATGATAGACTTAATAAAATCTTCAGATATTTAGAATTGTATCGAAAACAAGAAGATATGATGGAATTTAAAATGTATCTAAGGGGTATGAGTGATTGTCTTAGACTTTTAGGACAAATAGATAAAATTAAGTAGATGTTTACATAACAGTTTCGTACTTTAGTATGAGGCTGTTTTTTTGTGGAAAGGAGCAAATGAAAATGAAATTAGTATTAGCGGAAAAGCCTTCTGTAGCTCAAAGCATTGCTAAAGTATTAAAAGCTGATAAACGATGTGATGGTTACCTGGAGGGAAATAATTATGTTGTCAGTTGGTGCGTAGGACATTTAGTAGAACTGGCACAACCTGAAAATTATGATGTTAAGTATACAAAATGGAAGTATGATGATTTACCAATTATTCCTACAAGTTGGTTATATCAAGTTTCATCAGCAACCAATAAGCAGTTTAAGGTTATTAAGAAGCTGATGGAACGAAATGATATTGATGGTCTTATATGTGCAACAGATGCAGGAAGGGAGGGTGAGTTGATATTTAGATTAGTTTATCATCAATGTCATTGTCAAAAACCATTTGCAAGATTATGGATTTCTTCTATGGAGGATAATGCTATCTTAGACGGCTTTAAGAATTTAAAAAAATCAAGTGAATATGATGCTTTGTATGAAGCTGCATTATGTCGAGAACGTGCTGATTGGTTAATTGGAATCAATGCGACTCGACTTTTTTCTTGTCTTTATTCACAAACATTAAACATTGGACGAGTTATGACTCCAACACTTGCAATGGTCGTTATGCGTGAAGCACAGATATCAGCATTTCAGTCTGTACCATTTTATACGTTGCAATTATCGTTTGATAGTTTCAATGCTAGTAGTCAAAGAATGGATAGCAAAGATGATTGTGAAAAGTTAAGACAAAGTTGTTTAGAAAGCAAAACAGCGACCGTTGTTCAGGTTGATAAAAAGAATAAACAAGAAAAAGCCCCTTTACTTTATGACTTAACAAGTCTACAAAGAGAAGCCAATCGCTTATTAGGTTTCACTGCACAACAGACACTTGATTATACACAAAGTCTATATGAGAAAAAATTGGTCACTTATCCAAGGACAGATAGTAGATTTCTAACAGATGATATGGCAGCAAGTGTGAATTGTCTTATTGATGAAGTTTCAATGAAATTTAACATTGGTATTCCAATCTCTAAAGAAGTGAAACAAATTATCAATAACAGCAAAGTCACTGATCACCATGCCATTGTCCCTACAAAACAAATTACTAAATTTAATTTAACTGAACTAGGTAAAGGAGAGTACCAAGTATTGAAACTTATCGCTATGCGTTTGTTATGTGCAGTTGGAAAACCGTTTATCTATCAAGAAACAGATGTTGTGTTGAAGTGTTTTGATACTCTATTTAATGCTAAAGGAAAAGTCACTCTTGATTTGGGTTGGAAACAAATTAAAGAGCATTTTATAGAAAACAAAAAAGAAAAAGAAGCAACACAATTACCGAATCTTGCTATTGGAGAAAAACTAATTATTCATGGCTCAGAAATCAAAGAAGGGAAGACTTCACCACCTAAGCACTTTACAGAAGATACATTATTGCAGGCAATGGAAAAAGCCAGTGTTGATGAAATGAGTAAGGAAATCGAACGCAAAGGAATTGGAACACCAGCAACTCGTGCTGGAATCATTGAAAAACTTGTTCGCATTGGTTTTATTGAAAGAATAGCTAATAAGAAAGTAAAAAACTTGATACCAACTCAAAAAGGAATTTCTTTGATAACTGTCGTACCTGAACTGATTCAATCAGCATCAATGACAGCGGATTGGGAAGAAAAACTGCTTGGTATAGAAAAAGGAACTTATGATTCCAAAGAATTTATGCAAGAGATTGAAGATATGGTTACAGGATTAGTAAAAACTTATGAATTTGTGAAAGGAGCAGATGTAATTATGAACAACAAAAAAGTTATAGGAGCATGTCCACATTGTGGTAGTGATGTCATTCAAGGTCAGAAAGGTTATTTTTGTACAAATAAAGAGTGCCGTTTTGTGCTATGGAAAAACAATGCATTCTTTTCATCCATCGGTAAAAAACTCACAGAAACACAATTTGAGGATTTATTACGAAATAAAAGGTTAAAATTAAAAGAATGTCAATCAAAGAAAACAGGAAAAGTATTTAATTCAACGGTTATTTTATCTACTGAAAATGATGGCAAAGCTAAGTTCGAATTGAATTTTGGAAAGGAAGGAGAGAAGTAATGAAAGAACAAGATTTAATGGGAATCAAGATGATTCGTTTTATCAATAGTCACTATGATGATTTGTTTCGTATAGAAGATGGAAAATGTATTCAGGTGAATTTTAGAGATCATGCTGTTTTGAAAAGATGTTTTTATGTAGATGAATATCACGCCAAAATTGGTGGTGTTGTTTATCATATTTGTCAGTTTGCGGAAATGATGGAGAAAGGCAATGTGACTTACAATCCTGAAGTCGAAAGTGATGAATGGCAGCAAGCATGGAAAGTTGGTAAGAATAATTTTCTTGTGCTTCAGACTTGTGATGATGGTTATGATTATACGGTGTACGACAACCATTATAAAGAAATTGATGGAGGTCAGTTAGATATGCCAGAACTATCAATGTTAGAAGCTAGAGATATCATTTTAGAGGATTTTGATTTGAAACAACAGGATTTATCAGTTGAAAATTGTGATGATATATTAGAAAAAGTTGAGGAAGTTGAACACCAAGTTCAAATGATTCTTTCGTTTAACAGAGAAGCAGATAATCTTGCTTTTGATTTAACTGATTTTTTTGAGGATGTTGATTTATACGAATACAGAGATGTCGTAGAAAACAAGGAAGAAGCAGTAGCTAAATTAAAACAACAAATATTATCGGGAGAAACAAAAGAGATCAAAGACTATTTAAAATTAATGGTTGGTGAAGATTCGGATGATCAATATATTGCCGAAGATCTTTTAAATGAATTGGAAGACTTTGAAAGTCGTTCAAACATTATTAAACCATCTTTATTGGCTTTGTTAAAAGAAAAGAAAGATGAAGTTTCAATCAAAGGTATCAATACTAAAGAATTTGTAGAAGAAAGATAGGTGTATATATATGTCAAAAAATAAAATAGAGAAATGGGATGAACTCAATGGTAATGCATCTCAAGAAGAACGATTACAAGCATTTATTGATACAACAACAGATTGCTATGCCATCATGCAATTGAAACGAGTTGATGAAACGCTAGGTGAACGTTTTGCTTCCAGGCGAGAATTGGAAAAAATTGGAAGAGTTCCAGAATATGACCATTATGAAGTCATTTATGTTTCACCATTATATCCTGATATTACTGATGGCTCTGTATTAGATAATCTTTATATGAAATTCAATACAAATCTCCCACAAGATTATCGAGGTCATAGCTTATCTGTAAGTGATATCGTTGCCTTAAAACAAGATAATAAAGTCACTTGTCATTATGTTGATTCGTTAGGATTTTGGGAACTAAAAGATTTTATTCCACCTGAGAACTATCTTAAAAATGCTGAAATGACATTGGAAGATGATTATGGCATGATTGATGGAATCATTAACAATGGAAAAGCTTCTGTCCTAGAACAACTCAAAGAAACGACTTCTAAAAGTAGGGAAAAGAAATTATCATTTCCAACAGAAAGAGAGATTGAATGATGGAAATTACTAAAGATGAAGCAATGTTGATCATGATTTACAGCCCAGGTTATCGTAAAGGACTGATATCAGAATTGGAACAAATGAAATCTAAACTTCAAAGTGATGAAACACAACTTAAATCTTTGACAGATGAAGTCTTAAAAAAGGTTCACTCAATGACAGATGAAGAATTTAAGCAATTAGATCTTTATTAAAACGAATGGAGGGAAAGAATGAACGACAAACAACGTTATTTTAATGAAATAGCTCTGGAAACAATAAAAGAAATGACAACAGATGTTGAAAAATGGATGGCTTTTCTAAAAACAATGAGTTATAACTATACCTTCACTTATCCAGAACAGATCATGATATTTGCACAACGTCCTAATGCTATTCTATGCAAGGAGTTTGATGAATGGAGATTAGAAAAACAACGTTATGTGAAACGTGGTTCTAAAGGGATTGCATTATTTGCTAATAATGGTTATAGATTATATCTAAGATATGTATTTGATGTTGCTGATACTGGAACACGCCCAAATTCTCTTGATTTGAATGAATTATGGAAATTAGATGAACAACATCAAGGTTATATACAAGAGCTCTTAGAGAATGAATTTAAGATAAAAGAAAATGATTTATTAAACCAAATTCCAAAAGTTGTTTCCAAGTTGGCTGATGAATATTGGCATGACTTTGAGCATGAGTTCGCTGACATCGTTGCAGATAGTTTTCTGGAAGAGTATGATGGTTATAACAAGGAGGTAGCTTTTAAAAGAGCGGTAACAGTAAGCGCAACATACTGTGTTTATTTAAGATGTATAGAACATCCAGAAAACTACTTTGAAAATGATGATTTCATGAGTATCTACGAATTTAATACCCGTAAAGCAATCAATGCTTTAGGTACGGCTGTAAACAGCATTACAACACAGGTACTCAAAGAAGTTGAATTAGGAATTGAACAGTATAAATCAGAAAAGGAAAGGAGCATTCAAGATGAACGAAATGAGCTATTTGCAAGTGGGAGATTATCAAATTCCCAACATGGTATTGAAAGAACAGAGCCAAGCAGAATTGAACAAGTGGGGGCAAATGAGAAAGACGTATCTAGAGGAACACAAGCCAATGACCTACAACGACATGATTCTGAGCGAAACGTTGATTCCTCACTTGATGGAAGTACAGGAAACAGCACAGAACAGAATGGAATTGTTGATGGAGCAGTTGTTGGAAAAGAATCCAGCACCGAACAAGAAAATCAATCAGATGGCTTGGGTACGACATATGAACAGCCTAAAAAGCGAAGCAGAAGAAATCGTGAAGACGGAACTAATCAACAGTTAAGTTTATTAGACTTTATTAGTGAAGAAGAGCAGATTCAATTTATTGACCAAACGGAGAACAAAAATCAATTGTCCTCCGTTTTTTCTATCGAGCAAGAAGAACTGAATCAATTCTTGATCTATGGTAGTAATACGACCAATTCAAGAATGATGATTGTGACTGAATTTATGAAACAAAAAACAATCGAAGATATATCACAATATTTAAGGAGCATGTATGTTGGTGGTTATGGAATCATTGGAGATTATAGAAACATTGCTGCGTGGTATGGTGATGATGGTATAGAGTTTGCAAAAGGAAATAAAGCTCACTTTGTTCCACAAGCACAGGTTATCCCTTGGTTAGATGTTGCAAAGACCATTCAATCATTGCTTGAAAATGGACAATTTGCGTCAAATGTTGAGTTGGAAGAAGCTCCTTCTTTTGAAAGGAAACAGTTGGCAGAAAAATTATGGTATCTCTATCGTGATTTTGATGAGCCGGCTAAAGAAGCTAATCTACTATCTAAGTTAGGTGAATTTGAAAGAAAAGGGTTTCCAGAGGAAACGCAAGAACTGGCAAAAATGCTTCAGTATGAATCTTATGTTGCTATATTGAAGGACCAATTTGAGGAGTTTATAAATCTATATGAAAAGGATAGAGGCTTATTGCGTTTTCATTATCATGATTGCGAGGATATTAAAAAAAGATTAGTAGAATTAAGCTTACCTCGAATTTCTTTTGAAACAACAATGTTTGAATTACCACCTATAAAGTCATTTATCACAGATGATGAGATCGAAGAAGAACTTTTACAAGGCAGCAGTTTTTCTCAAGGGAAAACTCGTATATTTAATTACTTTGCTGAGAATCACACAAACAAGGAAAAAGCAGAATTTTTAAAAAAAGAATATGGAATTGGTGGACGTTCACATGCTTTATCCTCTAGTGATGGTAGTGGTCAAGATCATGATGCAAAAGGTATTCGATACAAGAAAAGGGACTGTGATGATGTCCAATTATCATGGCCACAAGTCGCCAAACGTATTGATTCCTTAATGCTTGAAGAACGTTATTTTCCAGAAGTAATGTATGAGTTTGATGACGAACCATCGAATGAAGATATGGTTGTAAAGGAAACAGAGGTATCTCAAGAACAAAAAGTAGAAGAATCTAAAGAAGATGATTTTCCTTATGAAATTGGGCAGATGGTTTCTATTGATGATACTGCCTTTGAAATTACTGGCATGAATGATGATATCGTTCAGCTTATTGATAAATCTTTGTCTTATCCAGTTTACCGAGTAGAAAAGAAAGAAAACTTTGAACAATTAGTTTCCCTTATGCCAGTAAATGAAATAGAAGAAAAGAAAGTTATAGAAGCGAATAACTTTATCATTACTGATGAACATTTAGGAGAAGGTGGACCAAAACAAAAGTATTCAAGAAATGTTGAGGCCATTCGCTTATTGTATCAGTTAGAAAATGAAGATAGAAATGCAACCGAAGAAGAACAAGAAGTGCTATCACAATACGTGGGATGGGGTGGTTTACCAGATGTCTTTGACAGTCAAAAAGAAGCATGGGCAAAAGAATATGAGGAACTCAAAGAACTTCTTCCAGAGCGTGAATACGAAATGGCAAGAGCATCTACGTTAAACGCTCATTATACAAGTCCAGTTGTGATTGAAGTGATGTATAAGGCATTAGCTCAAATGGGATTTACTTCTGGCAATATCTTAGAACCATCTATGGGTATTGGAAACTTCTTTGGTATGTTACCTGATGAAATGCGTAACAGTCGTCTATATGGAATTGAGCTTGATTCGATCAGTGGGCGCATTGCAAAGAAACTTTATCCAAAGGCTGATATCACAATTGCAGGATTTGAAACAACGGATCGACGAGATTTTTATGATATTGCGATTGGTAACGTGCCTTTTGGAAATTACAAGGTAAGTGATAAACCATATGATAAGTTAGGTTTTTCTATTCATAATTATTTCTTAGCCAAGGCTTTAGATCAAATACGACCAGGCGGAGTTATTGCTTTTGTGACGAGCAGATTTACCATGGATCAGCAAAGTCCAGATGTAAGGAAATATATTGCTCAACGTGCTGAGTTGTTAGGTGCAATTCGATTACCAAACAATGCATTTAAATCGAATGCTGGAGCTGAAGTCGTTTCGGATATCATCTTCTTGCAAAAAAGAAATCATCCTATTGATATTGAACCGGATTGGGTCCATTTAGGATATAGTGATGATATTGCCTTGAATAGCTATTTTGTTGAGCATCCAAACATGATACTAGGCGAATTAACAACAAGGTCTACTGCTTATGGTAAAGACGAATTAACAGTGAAACCATATGAAGATAAAGAACTATCGGCTTTACTGTCAGAAGCTATTATAAATATTCATGGAAAATATCAGGAAGCAGAAATAACTGATTCTAAAACAATGGAAGATGCTGAAACGATACCTGCAGACCCAGATGTAAAGAATTATTCATATACAGTTGTAAATGATGAAGTCTATTTTAGAGAAAACTCCATAATGCGACATTGCAAACTGAATGAGATTGCCAAAGGGAGAATTAAAGGACTTGCCGAACTTCGTCAGATTGTTAACGATCTCATTGAATATCAGCTTGAAGACTACCCTAATGAAGATATAAAGAATAAACAAAAGGAATTGAATGATGTTTATGATAGCTTTACTGATAAATATGGACTCATCAATTCAAGAGGAAACTCATTAGCTTTTTCAGATGATTCATCGTATTATTTGTTATGCTCGTTAGAAAACATTGATGAAAATGGTAATTTAGAAAGTAAGGCTGATATGTTCACAAAACGAACAATCCGTCCTTCAGTTGATATTACAAGTGTTGATACAGCAAGTGAGGCTTTAGCAATTTCCATTGGAGAAAGAGGAATAGTAGATTTACCTTATATGTCGGAACTACTTGGTACACCAAATGATTTTAATAAGATCATCAATGAATTAAGAGGTGTTATCTTTAAAGATCCTTTAGGCAGTGATGATATTGAAAAAGACTGGCAAACCTCAGACGAGTATTTGTCTGGAAATGTAAGAGAAAAACTACGTATTGCTCGCATTGCCGCTAAATCCAATCCAATATTTGAAGTGAATGTAGAAGCATTAGAAAAAGCACAACCCAAGGATTTAGATGCCTCTGAAATTGATGTGAGGCTTGGTGCAACATGGATTGATAAAGATTATATTCAACAATTTATGTATGAACTTTTTGAAACACCTTATTATCTCCAAAGTTATATAGAAGTTCATTATTCTGAAATGACAGCTGAATGGCGTATCACTGGTAAAAGTGTAGGAAGCAGAAATGATGTTTTAGTCAATGTAACATATGGTACAGAACGTGCGAATGGTTTTAAGATTTTAGAGGATACACTCAATTTAAAAGATGTACGTATCTATGATATAATCGAGGAAAATGGTAAACAGAAACGAGTTTTGAATAAAAGAGAAACAACTCTTGCTCAACAAAAGCAACAAGCAATAAAGGAAGCGTTTCAAGATTGGATTTGGAAAGATGCAAAACGAAGGGAGCATTTGATTCAAATATACAATGAACTTTTTAATTCAAACAGACCAAGAGAATATGATGGTAGTCATATACGTTTTCATGGAATGAACCCTGATATAGAGTTAAGACCACATCAAAAGAATGCCGTTGCACATGTATTGTATGGAGGAAATACGTTATTGGCTCATGAAGTGGGAGCTGGAAAAAGTTTTGAAATGGCTGCTTCTGCGATGGAAAGCAAACGTCTTGGATTATGCCAAAAGTCATTATTCGTCGTTCCTAATCATTTGACACTTCAATGGGCAAATGAATTTTTACGACTATATCCTAGCACTAAATTACTTGTAGCAAGTAAAAAGGATTTTGAAACAGCAAATCGTAAGAAATTTTGTGCAAGAATTGCAACAGGGGATTACGATGCAGTTATCATTGGTCATTCACAGTTTGAACGTATTCCTATTTCTGCCCAGAGGCAAGAAAAACTATTGCGTGAACAGATTCAGGATATTGAAAATGCTTTGGAAGAATTAAAGTATTCTAGAGGTGAAAACTTCACAATTAAACAAATGGAAAAGACTCGTAAATCACTTGAAGCAAGGCTAGATAAACTATTAGCTAATGATAAAAAGGACGATGTGATTACGTTTGAACAGCTAGGTGTTGATAGGTTATTTGTTGATGAGAGTCATGCTTTCAAAAATTTGTTCCTTTATACGAAAATGAGAAATGTAGCAGGTCTATCTACTTCAGAAGCTCAAAAGTCATCAGATATGTTCATGAAGTGTCGCTATATGGATGAAATCACAAATGGCAAAGGTGTTATATTTGCAACTGGAACACCAGTTAGCAATTCAATGACAGAACTTTATACCATCATGCGATATCTTCAATATTCGACTTTACAACAGATGAAATTAACGCACTTTGATTGCTGGGCATCTACATTTGGTGAAACTGTTAGTGCAATCGAGCTTGCTCCTGAGGGGACAGGTTATCGTGCAAGAACACGATTTGCTAAATTTTTTAATCTTCCAGAATTAATGAATATCTTTAAGGAAGTCGCTGATATCAAAACATCTGATCAATTAAATCTACCAGTACCTGAAGCTAAATTTGAAACAGTTGTTGTACAACCATCTAAAATTCAAAAAGAAATGGTGGAATCATTATCTGAAAGAGCTGCTTTGGTTCATGGTGGAAACGTTGATCCATCAGTGGATAATATGCTTAAGATCACATCTGATGGTAGAAAGATTGGTTTGGACCAAAGATTGATGAATCCGTTATTGCCTGACGATGAAAATAGTAAGTTAAATGTCTGTGTGAAAAATGTTCTAAGGATTTATAACGAAGGACAACAAGATAAACTCACACAGCTTTTATTTTGTGATTTATCAACACCAAAGAATGATGAAACATTTAATGTTTATGATGATATCAAAAAAAAGCTCATTCAAAATGGTGTGGCTGAAAGTGAAATAGCATTTATTCATGACGCAGATAGTGAAGCAAAGAAAAAAGAACTCTTTTCAAAAGTTCGCTTAGGACAGATAAGAGTATTGTTAGGAAGTACGCAAAAAATGGGTGCAGGAACTAATGTTCAGGATAGACTTGTTGCAGTTCATCATCTTGATGTTGGTTGGCGTCCATCGGATATGACACAAAGAAATGGTCGTATCATTCGTCAAGGAAACATGAATAAAGAAGTTCATGTGTATCAGTATGTGACTGAGGGAACGTTTGATGCCTATTTGTATCAAACATTAGAGAATAAACAGAAATTTATCAGTCAGATCATGACAAGTAAATCTCCAGTCCGTTCTTGTGATGATGTTGATGAGCAGGTATTATCTTATGCAGAAATTAAAGCGTTATGTGCCGGTAATCCACTCATTAAGGAAAAGATGGATCTAGATATAGATGTTGCAAGATTAAAAGTCTTAAAAGCAGACCATCAAAGTCAACAGTATCGAATGGAGGATAAACTTTTAAAATACTATCCAGCTGAGATTGAAAAAACAAAGGAGTATATCAAAGGATATAAGGAGGATATTGAAACTGTAAAAGATAATCCATTGCCATTAGAGGGATTTGTAGGAATGACTATTCATGATAAAAATATCATGGATAAAGAACTCGCTGGAGAAGCAATTCTAGCTGCTTGTAAAAACTTTAAGGATAACGAGAAAGAAATGTTAGGAAGTTATCGTGGCTTTCATATGGAGTTGACTTTAGATATATTCCAACGAAATTTTGAAATCATTCTAAAAGGTAAAATGAGCCATTATGTAACGTTAGGAACTGATGCGAGAGGAAATATTACTCGTTTGGATAATGCTCTTACAAATATTGAAATCCAATTAGAAAAAGAAAATAAAGCGTTGGAAAACCTTATAAACCAACAAGAAGCAACAAAACTTGAACTAGGTAAACCATTTCCGCAGGAAGAAGAATTACGTCAAAAAAGCTATCGTTTAGCTGAACTAGATGCTCAGTTGAATATGGATGATAATGATGAACAAAATAAGGATGAAAAATCATCCGTTTTAGATGATTTGAAAACTAATACTGTCAAATCCAACTCTCTTAATAGCAAAGCTGATAAAGAGGCGGAATATGAGAGATAAAGAAATACACTTTGTCGTATCACAAGAGGAATTGGATAGAATCCGATTAAAGATGTCTGAAATGGAAATACAAAGTTTAAGTGCTTATCTTCGCAAGATGGCACTTGATGGATATTGCGTTAAGTTGGATTTGAAAGATGTAAAGGAAATGATTACTCTTTTAAGACGTTGCAGCAACAACCTGAATCAATATGCTAAACGTGCAAATGCAATCAATAGTGTATATCTTACCGATATCGAAGATTTACAAAGTCGGCTAGATGAGATCTGGAGTGTAAGCAAAGAAATTCTTCAACGACTTTCAACAATTCAATGATTAAAAAGAGGTATGGTTCTTGCCATACCGTTACATAATAATTGTTAATTTGACCTTAACATCATTGAGTTTTTTTAAAAGTATAATTACAATTAATTTAGAAACGATGAAAGGACAGTGATCAAGATGTTATTGAAATTATTTGTATATCCCATCATGTTTGTAGTAAAGATATTTGAATTGTTTATAAAACTAACGATGAATGTTTCTAGCTATGTGATAGGACTTCTCATGACTATTTTAGTTGTCGGTGGTATTTATACAATCGTTGTTCAAAAATGGACACAGTTGCTTATTCTATCTATCATGTTTGCGGGTTGTATGTTGATTATTTTCTTAGCAGCTTGGTTGTCCGTAACCTTAGAAAATATTAATTATAGATTAGCTAATTTGATAAAATAAAGGAGAAGACAAATGAATATTAAATTTATGTCAGAGTTTTATGAACGATTTTATGATGATCCAGTTTTTGAAACTATAGGTCAGAAAGAAGAATACAAAGAAATAAAAAGAAGAATCAAAGAAGGCGAAGAAAAATTAAGAAAAATCATTGGAGAAATCGAATCGGATACATGGGAATTGTTTGAAGATATCATGACTGCTCAGTATGAATATGTAACATTGGTTGCAAAAGAAATGTATTTAAAAGGAGCTGAAGATAGAGAAAAGATGTTAGAATAAGATTAATTTGACGAAGCATGGATATGACAACAATTGATTATGAAGTCATTGGTCGGCGACTACAAAAACGAAGAAAACACTCAATATTATTTTTGATATAAGACAAAATTTTAAATAACAACTAGCATTTCTATGTAAATTTTTGATTTTCATATTTTCAATTTATAGTAATACAAGAAAAAGGAATGTATAATTGTATTATTAAAAGTGGAAGAATAATTGAATAGGGGTGCAATAATTTGATTGATTTGATAGAGTATTTTTTCAACCATTATGATGAAAAAAAGCATAAGTACTATAAAAAACATATAGAAGATATATCTTATTATAGTGATTTTGAAGTTTTCATTTTAGATGAGGAATTATGTAAAAATAAAATAGAAGAAAATTATTTTCAAGTTGTTGATTGTAACGATGCTATAGAAGAATTTAAATATTTAATTCAACCTACAAAAGATTACAGAGAAAAGTATAAAAATGTTAAATTTATTCTTCTATGTTTTTATCTTCATAATAACGATTATGTTATTACAGAATTTCCTAATGTTTTGGAACAAACTATCGATAGAGGTATTTTAGCTTATGATAAAATTAGAGCAGCCATTGGTGGCTCTCCCGTAGCATGGGCAGATAGGCGTAAGTTTATAGAGGGAATGCATTTTAAAAGAGATATCAACAGAATTCAAAATATAGAATTGGATGAATTGATAGAAGAAATATCTACCAGTTCATTACCTTTTGAAAGTATGTCTACTGATGAGAAATTAGCTGTTTTAAATAATACAATAGAGCATTTACTGAAAGAAAATGGAAAATATATAAACTTAGATGAGAAGTTATTTCTTGGTTTAATAAATAATGAATCTTTAAAACAATACAGAAAGAAAACGCAAATATTTAGACATGCAACAAAAGAAGCAATTGCTGAAAGAAGTAAAATAGATGATTTACAAAAAGAATTCTTAGTGAATTTTGGTCGTACAGTATGTATTACTATTTTTCAATATTTACAAGAAAACTAAGATTGATTTAGTGGCTATACCTTTTATAAGGATAGCTTTTTTTCATTGAGAGGAGCTGGTAAAATGGCAACGACTAGATTAATAGCAATGCATATCAACAAGGGTAAAACTTTAGCACAATGTATTAAGGCGAGAACTGATTATTCAATGAATCCGGACAAGACAGATGATGGAAATTATATAAGTTCTTATGAATGTGATCCTGTTACTGTAGATGAAGAATTTCTATTAACAAAAAGGGAATATCTACAAAAGGTTGGACGTAAACAGAAAAATGATATTATTGCATATCAAATAAGGCAGTCGTTTAAACCAGGTGAAATAACACCAGAGGAAGCTAATAAAATTGGTTATGAATTAGGAATGAGATTTACTAAGGGTAAACATGCTTTCATGGTATGCACTCATACAGATAAACCACATATTCATAACCATATCATTTTTAATTCTACAAGACTTGATGCAACTAAGAAGTTTAAAAATTTTTGGTTTTCTGGATTAGCCATTCAAAGATTAAGTGATATCATTTGTTTGGAAAATGGCTTATCTGTCATTGAAATTAAACCATACTCAATGCGAACAAAACGTACAGATTTTCCTAAGAGAGATTCATTCAGAAGTAATATTTGCAATCAAATAGATATTGCCATATCAAAAAATCCCAAAGATTTTGATGAGTTTCTATCCTTGATGGCCAAAGCTGGATTTGAATATAAGAGAGGAAAACATATATCTTTTCGAGGAAAAGGACAACAGAGATTTATACGATTACGTTCATTGGAAGATGGTTACAAAGAAGATGATATAAGGAAACGAATTCATGGAAAACGCACAAAGGCTCATAAAGAACTTAAGTTGAATTTGTTAATCAATATACAAGAAAAGATAATCAATAAAGGTGAAGCATATGAACGTTGGGCAACAAATTTTAATTTAAAGCAGATATCTAAAACATTATTGTTATTAAGGGACCATGAGATTACAAGTATGGAAGATTTGAATAAAAGGGTAGATAGTTCTATTGATCATTTTAATCAATTGTCTGATGACATTAAGGCGAAAGAAAAAAGAATTGCAGAAATCCAAGTGTTGAAAAAACATATATTTAATTACTCGGATACTAGAGATATTTATGTGGAATATCGAAAGAGTGGTTATAGTAAAAAATATCTTGAAGCACACCGAGAACAGATATTAATTCATAAAGCAGCTAAAGATGCATTTAACGATTTAGGGTGTAAAAAAATACCCAAAGTCAAAGAATTGAATGAGGAATATTTACAACTCTTATCAGAAAAGAAAAACTTATCTTCAGAATATTATAAGGCACGTTCTTTAATGCAGGAATATAAAAAGGCTCAAAAGAATGTAGAGGAATTTTTAAGAGAAGATTCTAAATATGATAAAGAAATGAATAAAGTACATCGTTAATTTAAAGGATAGAAATTCAACTAATGAATTTAACTATCCTTTTTTTCGTTGTTGGAAGTTATGTTTTAGCGTTCAGAATGAATGCGTAGCCATCACTTATAAGTGATGATTTCAAGGGGATTGGGGTATTCCCCAACCAGTGATTTTTGAAATTTGGCAAAAAGGCAAATTCTCAAAAACGAGTGAACTTGGACAAGTTTACACTGCTGGCCCAGTTTGTGTTTGTTAAAAAATGTTTTTTTTACTTAATCTACAAAATATACTATAAATAAAGGCTTTTTTACATCATTTATATTCAATTTTTCATTTAAAACTGATAAAATTAAAGTAATAGTTTGTTTCATAGGAGGAGATAGTTGTGATAGAGAGAGGTAATCCACCCTATGCACCTAATTTAATTGAATCTATGAGGTCTATAGGATATTCTTTCGAAACAGCGTTGGCAGATATAGTAGATAATTCAATTGCTGCTAATGCACATAATGTGGATATTATATCTATATGTAAAAATGATAAATCATTTATTGCTATTATAGATGATGGTTTTGGTATGGATAAGCAGGATTTATTCATCGCAATGAAATACGGAAGTTATAATCCAAATGATTCTAGGAATAAAAATGATATGGGAAGATTTGGATTAGGGTTAAAATCTGCATCTTTATCTCAATGTAGGAAGTTAACCGTTCTTAGTAAAAAAAGCGGCGATGTAAACGGATATACTTGGGATTTAGACTTTATTATAGAGAGAGGCGACTGGATTTTACAAGAACTGGAAACAGAAGATATAGAATTAGTTTTAAATAAGACTGAAGTTTCACTAACTAATTCTGGAACTATTGTTCTTTGGGAAAACTTTGACAGAATTAATCATACTGCTTCTGATTTTGATGAATATTTAAAAGAATTATTATTCTCAGCTTTGGAACATTTTTCATTAATATATCACAGAATATTAAATAAGAGTTTTTCTATTAGAATTAATGGAAATGAAGTAGTTCCTAGAGATCCTTTCCTAGAAAATCATAAGAGTACTCAATTAAAACGAGAACAGAAAATTTATGTAGATGGGAAGGAAATACTAGTTAAACCATATATTCTTCCTCATATAAATAAATTAACAACTGAGGATATTAAAAAATTAGGTGGTAAAGAATCACTTAGAACTGAACAAGGTTTTTATATATATAGAAACAAGAGACTTATAATATATGGTACATGGTTTAGACTAGGAACAAAAAATGAATTGACTAAATTAGCTAGAGTAAGAGTAGATATACCTAATGACATGGATTATCTATGGGATATTGATATAAAGAAAAGTAAGGCATCTTTACCTGATAAAATAAAAATTAATTTATATAATGCTGTTCTAGAGTCATGTGGTATAAGTGAAAGAGTTCATGAGTATAAAGGTAAGAAAGCATTTAATACAGATTATGTTCGTACATGGAATGTAATCGAGAAAAGAAAAGGTGAAGGATTAGGATTGGAAATTAACCTGGATAATCCTTTAATTAAAAGTTTCATTGAAAGTTTAACAAGGTCTCAAAAAAATATATTTCTATCTTTAATAAAAGACATAGAAGATACTATTCCACTAGATTATATATATTCTAGAGTGGCAAAAGGAACAAATACAGACATTGAATATACCAAAGAAGAAAAAGACGAGATCTTAGCTGATGTAAGAAAAAAACTTATTGATTACAAAGAAATAGGATTAGAAATAAATGAGCTAATCGATATTTTAATGCAACAAGAGAAATTCGCAAATGATGAGTATATGATAAAAAAATTATTAGAGATGAAAGGATAGAACAAATGAGTATTGATATAAATAAGATAGTTAATGACGGCATAAGTATATTAGCACAATCAAAAGATTTAACTGAAGAAGAAATAGATAACTACACCTATAATAAATTGAAATATATAATCCCAATTTTATACAATGGAGAAACAATAAGTGATGAAGAATTAAAACAAGTTAATAATAGGATCAAGAATAGGATTGTACATAAGATTTACAACACAAATAGTAAATTGATTGGCCATGATTACGAAACATGGTTCAAGAAAAGAAAAAATCATTTAGACATGAAGTATTGGAATAGATATAAACTTTATTTAGAAAAAGAAAAACACTTTAATAGTAGAATAACAGATAATATTGACGATGTTGTTGATGAAATTCTTGATTTAGTTGGAGATCCTATGGTTGAAAGACAATTTCAACGTAGAGGTTTAATCATTGGAGATGTTCAATCGGGAAAGACTTCAAATTTTATAGGACTAATGTGTAAGGCGTGTGATGCAGGGTATAAATTGATAGTTGTTTTAGCTGGTACAAGTGATGTTTTAAGAAAGCAAACTCAATCAAGGGTTGATGAAGGGTTGATAGGTGTTGATAGTGATAATAGATTATTAAAAAAGGAAGATTCAGTTCGTATAGGTGCTGCCCTATATGGTGATAGTGACTTTGCACCTGTTTGTGTAACATCGATATCTAAGGATTTTAATAAACAAATAGCTAACTCAATGGGATTAAAATTAAATCAAACAAAAGATGCCATCGTTTTTGTAGTTAAGAAAAATGTAAGTGTTTTAAATAATTTAAACTCATGGATTAAAAGTTTAAATCAAACGAATGAGAATGGCGTAATTGATTCTTCTTTATTGGTTATTGACGATGAGGCGGATTACGCTTCGATAAATACTAATAGTGAAGATAAAGATCCAACAAAGACAAATGAAAAAATATCAGAGTTGCTAGCAATGTTTAAAAAGACAAGTTATGTAGGATTCACAGCAACACCTTATGCAAATGTTTTCATTGATCCAACAATAGATGAAATTCATGATGGAAAAGTACCATTGTTTCCTAAAGACTATATTTATTGTTTAGATGCTCCAACAAATTATATAGGTGCTAGAAATCTATTCAATGATGATATTTCTGTTGATTCTTATTTGAACAATACAATAGAGACTATTGAAAGTAGCGATGATCCAGATGATGATTATGAAGCTATTTATCACATATTACCTTTAAAGCATAAAAAAGAAGCAGATTTTGACGAAGTGCCATTATCGTTAAAAAAGGCTATACAGGAGTTTTTTATTGCTAATGCTATTCGAGATCTTAGAGGTGATGAAAAATCTCATAGGTCAATGTTAATTAATATTAGTAGATTTGTTTTAGTTCATGAAAAAATAAAAAAGACTGTTAAAAGATATGTGGATTCATTAAATAAATCAATTGTATACTGTGGGAAAATTGCAGATAAGCATAATGATAAAAATATGGAGCAATTAAGATCTATTTATGAGAATCAATTTAAAAAGATTTGTGAAGATGAAGATTATTTAGTCGAAAGAAATTATCCGAAAATTACATGGGAAATGGTTAAGAAAAATTTATACAATTCTACAGCTCCAATTGTAGTACGAATTGTAAATCAAAAATCAAAAGATGAGATGGATTATATAAAAAATAAGGACAATGGATTAAGAGTTATTGCCATTGGTGGTATTGCACTATCTAGAGGTCTAACTTTAGAGGGGTTAATGGTGAGTTATTTTTATAGAAATTCTCAATGCTATGACACTTTAATGCAAATGGGAAGGTGGTTTGGATATAGAGATGGCTATGATGATTTATGTCGTATTTGGATGACTGATGATATGCAAGAAAATTATATTGCTATAAATAAGGCAACGGAAGAATTAAGAGAGAGCATTATTCAATATAAAGATTCTGGTCTAACTCCTTTGGATTTTGGTATAAAAGTGAGGACAGATTCAAATTTATTAATAACTCAAAGAAATAAAATGCGAACAGCAAGAGAGGAATTAGTTGAATGCTCGTTAAGTTCAACAGTTGTTGAAACACCTTATCTTTATGATAAAGAGAGTATTTTACAAGAAAATTATGACAATACTCTGAAATTCATTGAAGCACTAAGTAAGGAAAGTGAATTTATTGATAAGAGTGATGTTGGAACAGCTAAAGGCTTTATAAATATTCAGAGTTCTTTAATAGTAAACTATATAAAAAGTATAAAGGTTCCCTTTGCAAATATTGAATTTGAAAATGAAGCTATTTCAAAATTTATATATAGCAATCAGGATAAATTATCAAAGTGGGATGTGGCATTGATACAAGGTAATGGCAGAGAATGTAATTTATCTGACAATATTAGTATAAAGCTTTTAACAAGAAAAATTGACGTGAAGCCTAGTACTGATTTAGTAAGAGTCTCAGGAAAAAATCGAAGAGTTGGTACTCCTGCTGATGGTAGATTTGGTTTAACAAAAAAAGTAGCCGACTATGTAAAAAATAATCCAAGACCAGGAACTAAGTCTGTTTCACAGAAAGCATACTTTTCTTTAATTAATAGAAAACCATTGTTATGTATTTACTGTATGCAATGTGAATTGAAATTAGATAATAATGCCAGTCAAAAAGATATCGAAAAAGCGAATAAGATAGTCGATTTTAGTAATAAAACACCTGTTATAGCATTAAGTATTGGATTACCGAACTTAGGAGGAAAAGAAACTCTTGTAAAATATGCATTAAATAAAATTGAACAAGGATTAAAAGATAGACATATTGATTTAGAGTACGAGGAAATTGATGATGAATAATTTTGATTTGAAATCTAGCTTTAATAAAATATCAAATGACCATTTTATTCAAATAAATGATGAATTAGATAATGCTTTAAAGATAGGAAAATATGATACTAAGTATGCATTTGTTGTTAGGGGTAAAACAAATAGAATTAAATTTAAAAGTTCTGGTTTTGTTACTTTGCTTTTATCCCATCTAGAAACAAATGAAAAACAATTGGTGTTCATTCTTGAAAAAGATACTTTACTTGATGTTTTTATTAAATTGATTGAGGATATAAAACAATCACTTAAAGATACAGATGTAAAAAATAAATTAGATTTAGCATATAGTCGTTGGCTTTTATGGAAAGAATTGTTTTCGAATGCCAATAATGGTTTATTAACTGAAAATAAAATTCAAGGTTTAATTGGAGAATTGTTATTTTTAGAGCAAGTTATGATGAAATATTATTCCCCGAAAGAAGCTATATTTTCTTGGGGTGGGGCAAATTATAATAAAAAAGATTTTGAATTTAATAAAACTTGGTGCGAAATTAAAACAACTTTAAATTCCAACTCAAGAATTAGAATTTCTTCATTAGAACAATTATATGCAGAAAATAAAGGATATCTAGTAATTACAGATCTTCAAAAAACAACATTAAACGAAATATCAATAAATCTTAATGATTTAGTTAATAAAATAGTTAAAAAAATTAATATACCAGAATTAGTAGATGTATTTGCTAATAAATTGAGTGAACAAGGATATGCATATTCTGAAACTTATTCAGAATATAATTACATATTGATATCACGAAAATTTTATTTAGTAGATGATACTTTTCCTAAATTAACAACTAAAAATATTCCAACAGTAATTACAGATGCTCAATATACAATTGAATCACTGCTATTAAGAAATTATTTGGTTAATGAAAGTGAGGTGTTTGCTAGTGCAAGAACAACTAAAACAATTTAGAATAGATATGTTAGATGAGATAAGAAATGAGTGTAAAATAAATTATTCAGATCCTACCTCAGAGTTTCTAAATTTTTATACCGATAAGCTCATAACAGCAGAAGAAATACTTGAATTTGAAGAATATGATATTGAAGTTATAGGGAAAAATAAAAGAAAAGCGAGAATCGACGGATATTCATATGATTCTTTGGAGAGATCAATATCATTATTTATCGCAGATTTTAGTAATAATGATGAGATTCAAACATTGACCAATACAGCAATTGAACAGTTGAAAAATAGAGTAATAAACTTTTTGGATTTTGTATTTAATAATTATATTCAACAAAATTTAGAGGAAAGTAGTGCTGCGTTTCAATTGTCTTCAGAAATACTATCAAAAAAAGATTTTATAAATAAAATTAAAATATACATTTTTTCAGATGCTACACTTTCAAATTATGTAAAAGATATTTCAGTAGATGACTATATAGATAAAAAAGTAGAATTGATGATTTGGGATATCAATAGAATTTTTAACCTCGTAAATGCTTCTTTAAAAAAAGAAGATTTGAACATAGATTTGTCTGAATTTGATAGTAGATATATACCTTGCTTAAAAGCTATTGAGGATAAAGAATATGATTCATATTTAGCGGTGATTGATGGAGAATTGCTAGCTGATCTATATATAAAATACGGAGCTAGGTTATTAGAAGGAAATGTTAGGTCATTTTTAAGCGTAAGAGGAAAAATCAATAAGGGAATTAGGAAAACGATTAGAGAAGATCCAGAAATATTTTTTGTTTTTAATAATGGCATTGCATGTACAGCCACAAATGCTGAAATTGTAGAAACTAACGAAGGATTAGTCATTAAGAAAATAACAAACTTTCAGATAATAAATGGAGGGCAGACAACTGCATCCATAGCAAACGCTATATTACAAGATAAGGCTCGTGATAACGTCAAAAAAATTAGTGTTCCTATGAAACTAACGGTTATAAATGAAGCTTATATAGAAGAACAGGTAGAAACTAATTTTGACTATGAAGCTGATGAAAATATTGAACAAAAGAAAGAGGCGTTTATTTCAGAATTGACATCAAATATTGCAAGATTTGCAAACAGTCAAAACAAAGTAGACGAATCAGATTTCTTCTCAAACCACCCATTCCATATAAGATTTGAATCATTAGCGAGAAAAGTTTATGCACCACCAACAAATGGAATTCCTTACGAAACAATTTGGTTTTATGAGAGGGCAAAGGGGCAATATACACAAGAGCAAATGAAATTAACCAATGCTGAGAAGAAAAGATTTGCTAATAAATACCCCAAAAAACAAGTTATTAAAAAAATTGATTTAGCTAAATATTTAATGACTTATTATCAAAAGCCACACATTGTAAGTAAAGGTAATCAATTTAATATGCGTCTTTTTGCAACAGAAATTGAAAAAGAATGGAAACAAAGTAAGGATCATTCAAATTTTAATGTTTATTATTATAAAAAATGTATTGCATTAGCGATACTATTTAAGAATACTGAATTATTAGTTTCACATTCAGATTGGTATCAAGCAATCAAATCTTATCGTGCAAATATTGTTACTTATACTATTTCCTCCATTTTTTATTTACTGGATAAATATTGTAAAGGTTTTGAATTGGATTTTATGCGAATATGGAATGACCAAAAAGTATATCCTGAATTAGAGCAACAAATAAATATATTAACTAAAGTTGTTTACGATTTTATAACTGATGAAACCAGACCAACCCAGAATGTTACAGAATGGTGTAAGAAGGAAGCTTGTTGGGATAGGGCTAAAAATCTTATGGATAAAAAAATATGGTTTTTGGAAATAGATTTTATTAAAACTTTGGTTTCAAAATCAGAAAATGATAGTAATATGGTTAATGAAAAAAAATCACAACAAGAGATTGATGGAATACAGTATCAAACTAAAGTAATAAATTTAGGAGAGGAATATTGGGAAAAGGCATTGTTTTGGGGATGTCAGATGAAGATGTTGAATGAAACAGAGATAAGTTTTTTAAAGTCTGCTACTAATTTTACTAAACATATCCCAACAGATAAGCAATGTAAAAAGATTTTAGATATTCAATTTAAATTAGAAGAAGAAGGATTTAAAGGAGTTTAATTAGATACTTGACGAGGGAGAATAATTACAAAAACTCCCTCAATTTTTAATGTGATTTTTTATGGTTTCTATTAAAAGTCCTGGTAAAGCCATCAGTATTTTGATAAAATAAATAAGTATTTTTCAGTAAAGGGTGAATAACTGTGAATGTAATAGAATTATTTAGTGGAATAGGAGCCCAAGCAAAAGCATTAGAAAAGATAAATATAGATTATAATATATCTGTTACTTGCGATTGGGATATCAATGCTATTATTGCTTATGATATAATCCATAATGGTCCACAAATAGACAATTTTTATGTGAAAGAGCCAATTGAAAAAATAGATAAGCTGATACAATCTTTAAATATTAGTGTGACTGGAAAAGTTCCTATGACTGATAGCGCAAAAAGAAGGATGCCAAGAAATTTAAAAGATAGTCTACTATTTGCGATTTATAGAACAAATAATCTAGTTGATATCAAAAATATTAATGCTAGAGATTTAGGTGATAATATTACTTTGATGACTTATTCATTTCCTTGTCAAGATTTATCGATTGCGGGGAATTGGCATAATAATCAAGGAGGAATTGATAGAAATAGTGGAAATAGGTCATCTTTATTATGGGAGGTAGAGCGCCTACTATATGAAAGAAGAGAGGGAGAATTTAGTTTGCCTAGATTTTTGCTAATGGAAAATGTTTCTGCTATCCTATCTCCTAAACATAATGCAAATTTTATGGAATGGCAAACAAACTTGGAGGAATTAGGATATATAAATAAAATTTTAACCTTAGATGCTAGAAATTTTGGAGTGCCTCAAATGCGTACTAGAACATATATGCTTAGTATTTTAATTAATGATTTGTCTGAAGAAAAAATCAATGCTATTACAGAACACATTGATCAATTAACGGAGGAAAATTTTGGTGACTTTTATCCTAGAAATGCATTCTACATTAGAGATGTGTTGAAAACAGATTATTCAAATCAAACTTATTTGAAAGAAGCTAGATATTCAAATCCAAATAAGACTATTTCTAGGATAGAAATTCAAAAGGACAATTTTGAAGTTAATGAAGATTCTTATTTTGTTCATACAATTACAACTAAGCAAGATAGAAACCCAAATTCTGGACTTGTAAATTTTCCAATCCATGAAGAAAATAAAATGCCGTTTAGATACTTAACTCCAAGAGAATGTTTTTTATTGATGGGTTTTGAAGAGAAAGATTTTCAGTGTATTTTAAATAATGATTTTATGATAAATAAGAGTAGAAATTTTTTTACTAGAGATAAATTATATCGAATGGCGGGAAATAGTATTTGCGTTAATGTTTTAGAGTCAATTTTTGAACTTGTGAATTATTTAAATGAAATTGTTAATCAATAAAAAAGAGAAGAATCAAATTCTTCTCTAATTAAGTAATAGAGCATCTAATTAAAGATGCTTTTTTTTATTAATGATACTAATTTAAATGATATATCCAAGAACTCACGTTCCTCATCATTAGTGTAGGGCACTATAAGAATTTCAGTAATAACATGATTAAACTCGTTGTTTATTAAATAATTCTGACCATATGCAATTATTGTCAGAAGATTATTATCGCCTACTTTTAAGTCAATACCATTCTTAAAATCGACATATTCAATATTATTAAGAAAATCGTGTAAGTTTCCTTGTAATATTTTATCTGCTAAATGTGCATGTGCTTTATCTATATATTTAAAAATTACAGCACAATTATAATTTGGGAATGTTTGAATGATGTCCACAATATTTTCAATCTCTTTGTTATGTATTTCTTCTTCTTGTTCGTTACAATCTAAGATGCTTTTGCTAGTCAATAAAATTTTAATCACCTCTAGCTTCATTTTATATTATTCAAAATTAAGATTCAATAAAATGTTAATCTTTGAACTAGAATGAAGAATTTGTTTCTTTATCGAATAACTCTTTGCAATATTGAATAAACTCATTGTTTTCAGGATTTTTCATTTGCATACCAAGTATAATGCCGGTCATGAAGCCAAATGAGAAATCATGGTAACGGTAAACATTGCTTAGTTCCATATATGCATCAAAAAGCTGATTGCTACTACTTTCAGCTATCCCTTTGCCATATTCTTCTTCTAATTTTTTTAATATATTGTCTTCAGCAAGACCAACATTGTCATTTGCTTGTACATAGTCTGGATTATCATGAATCCTTTCTTGATAGATATCAAGATTTATGTAAGTTTCAAAAATATCTCTTATTATTTTATCCATTTAAACTCCTCCCTTCATACAAAATTATAGTGAGTTGAAAAAATCATGCAACTTTGTCAAATATGGAGAAGTTATAATATTTGTGAAATGTATAAACCTTTTCTTTCTTATTCATCTTCTTTATTTAGTTCAAATTCAGGCTATTTTTGTAAAATGTAATTTTCTAATTCTTTTTCCCAAGATTTATCAAAATATTCATCATCAAATAAATCTCGTAATTCATTAAATAATTCATCTATATTTTCATTAGTTTCATTATCTTGGTTATTTCTAAAATGTGCATTAATTAAGTCATCTGCTTTATCTTCAAAATCAATTAGAGAAGTAATCAATTGAATATCATTGTTACTTAAATATGATTGTGCTCTTAATATAGTTTCCATACTAGATGATTTTTCAATAATATTTATATATGTATCCAATAATAATCTTGATTCATAATATTCATTTAGATTAGATGGAATTAAATTAGAATTTATTTCATCAAGTATATTGTTTAACTCTGTATTATATTTTTTTCTAGTTCTTCAATTTTATTCTGTAAATTATTAAACATTGAAAGAATAGGAGAGTTATTTAATATTTCTTTGATATCTATATAATTGTTTGCTTTTAGGTGTTCATATACAGGCTCACTAATTACAATGCAGTTTCCTAAATAAAGCATTAAGTTATCAAAAAATTCATCTAACAGTTTGTTATTGTTTGTATTAGATGGAGATAGACAGTTTAACATATTGTTGATAATATCTTTATCTTTTATTACATCTTCAATATTGATATATCCAGCCATTAGTAGCATATTAGTAGTTTTTGTATCAAAGAAATTATCTTGATCTTTTATTAGTGAATAATCAGAGTTCTTTTCAAAAAATTCATGATACAAATCTTCTGCAATTATTCTAGTGTTTTCAGATTCGAATATATAACGACATTTTATTTTTTCGTCACTTCCATTATGAATTGTGATATTAGTATGATAAATAGTATCATCAGCGACATCTTCTCTATTCCTCATAAACTCATTATATTTATCTCTCACTTCAACGAGGCATTTTTTACCTAGATTTCTTATATGCATCATAAAATCATCATCGTTAATTACTTTTTTCAATTCATTTAAATCATCAATGCCGGCTCTTTTCAAGCCATTATAAGATCTGACAGATAAATCCAGTGTTTCTATATCAAAACTTGATAGATCATATTTCCTAAAGTTTTCTAATTCATCAATACTATAATTGTTTCTAGTAAAAATATTTTTTAAATATGAATCGTCAATAAGTTTATTATCATTTTGTATTAAATCTTCTAATTCATTGATTAATAGTTCTTTAAAATTAGTTTTGTGATAATAGTCTTTTGGGTCAATCATGTAATGTCTTAAATATTTAGAACGAGTTGGATGTTTCATCTTTCTAGTTGCTCTTAATATTGTCTTAAACATTTCATATGTATTTTGGTATCCTAGTTTTTCAGATAGTTCTTTGTAGTTTTTTCTGTCATAAAAATCTATATCGTTTTCATCGCCTATATGATAATACCATCTTAAAAGAAGTTCCTCTTTTTCTGTCAAACTCTGTAATGCATTATAAATAGGTGTATAATCTGTGAGCTCATTTGATTCTACAATTCTGTTTTTATTACCAAATATTGTATTAAGAAATTCTACTGTACCTTCCATTTCTTTAATTTTAAATGTTTTATCATAATTGATTTTTGTATAATGTGTCATAATTTCATTATCTCCTTTTAAGCTTTGTGCTTTATAAACAATTTCTTTTTATAATCCATCAAAACATTGTCTTGCAAAATAATACTTTGCCAATGATTTTGATATTATGTTTAGATGCTTCTTTAGGACTGAACACTTTAGTTTCATAAGATGAGTTGCTAGGAATAAGAGCAATTTCATCTTTTCTTTTTTCATAAAATTTGATGGTAACTTCATCGTCAACGCAAACGACTGCAATGTCACCATTTCTTACAACATTAGTTGCTTTTACATAAACAAGACTTCCTTCAATGATTCCAGAATCTTTCATAGAATCACCTTTTACTTTCAGAAAAAAATCACCTGATTTGTATTCTTCGGAAGAAACGATTTCTTCTCCAAGATAGTCTTGATCAAGAAACATCTCATAACCAGCTTTTACCATTCCAAGAACTGGTTTTTTCAAATCTACGACTGTACCTTGTAAAAAAGATTGAACATCAAATCCCATGATACTGCTCATTCTCTGTGCGGTATCATCTTGAAGACTTTTAATTTCTCCTCTCAGCCATCTGCATACAGTATTATGAGAAACACCAAACTGTTCTGCCAATTCTTTGTTGTTCATATGATAACGATTTTTATATTCCTTGATAATCTCTTTAAGTTCCATAATATCAATCCTTTCTTGAATTTTATTATATAGTATTATGACACCAATTTAAAGGGTTTAAGAAAATTATATAATCAAAATATACATAAAGGTGTTGATTATGTATATTTTATGTGTTTATAATAATAGCACTGAAGGAGTTGATGGTAATGAGTAATATATATCTTTGTATTGATTTAAAGAGTTTTTATGCAAGTGTAGAATGTGTTGAAAGAGGTTTGGATCCCTTCAAGATTAATCTAGTAGTTGCTGACCCAACAAGAGGAAATGGTGCTATCACATTAGCTGCTACTCCAGCTATTAAAAAACATGGTGTTAAGAGCAGAGGTAGAATCTATGAGATACCAAAAGATATTGAATACATTACTGCTTCACCAAGAATGAGCTTGTATATGAAATATTCTGCTAAGATTTATAGTATTTTTTTGAAGTATATTTCAAAAGACGATATTCATGTCTATTCCATTGATGAGTCTTTTTTGGATATTACATCTTATACGTCAATGTATCAGATGAATCCAAAACAAATAGCACAAATGATACTAAATGATATTTTCAATGAAACAGGCATAACTGCTACAGTAGGCATTGGAACAAATTTATATTTGGCTAAGATTGCTCTTGATATCACTGCGAAACATGCTAAAGACAATATGGGATATCTTGATGAAGATTTGTATAAACAGTTATTGTGGCATCATAAGCCATTAACAGATTTTTGGATGATTGGGCCAGGTACTGCCAAGCGATTAGGTATGCTTGGTATTGATGATATGTATGGTATTGCTCATTATCCAGAAAAAATACTTTATAAATTATTTGGAATCAATGCAGAATATTTGATAGATCATTCTAAAGGGATTGAACCGGTTAGAATTTCTGATATAAAAGCATATAAACCAAAGACAAATTCTGTTTCAAATTCCCAGATATTATTTGAGGATTACAATTACAAAGATGCTTTTTTAATTATGAAAGAAATGGTGGAATCTAATGTGCTGACATTAACTGAAAAGCATTTGGTAACAAATCATATCAGCTTGTATATAGGCTATTCAAAAAATGTCATTAAAGCAGCTCATGGAAGTTGCAAAATTTCTGTTACTACAAATTCATATAAAAGATTGTTTGAGGAGTTTGTACGATTATATAAAAGAATTGTTCACCCAAATTATCCAATCAGACAGATTGGTATATCCTTTGGAAACGTTGTAGATGAAGTATATGAGCAGTACGATTTGTTTACTGATATTGAAGAACTTGAAAAAGAGAAAAGAGTACAAGCTGCACTTGTTGAAATACAATCAAAGTATGGTAAAAATGCTGTTTTAAAAGGGATGAACCTCGAAGAAAAAGCGACACAAAGAAAACGTAATGGATTGGTAGGTGGTCATAATGCCTAAAGATTTAAAACAACGTGCACAAATATTTCAATCATTTGATGCCTTAAAAGGGTTTCGAGAAATATTAAGGGAAACTGAACGTGTTATCGTTCCTCGAAAAGTTTTATCAGAAGATGATCTGGACATGCTTGATAGAAAAATTAAGATGATTAAAAATGGAATGATAATTAAAATCATCTACTATAATAATGGTCAATATATTCAATTGGAAGGCAAAGTTTCAAAGATAAATCTCAACACTAAGTTTTTACAGATTGTTAAAACAAAAATTAATTTAAAGGATGTTGTAGATATCAAAAGTGATGATTTTCCTGATATATTTGATGAAATCATATAAAATTCTATTTATTCTCATTGATGGAATGAATTTCCAAATTTATTTTCTCTAATTTCACAGTAATGCTTATAAATTCAAAATGTTACTTTGTTCTCATAATCTGTTGTATTTTTTATAATATGCTTATAAAAGTACAGGACGGAGGTGATTACAAATGCAAGATTTATTGGATGTTAAAGACGAGCTTGTAAAATTAGATTATGCCAAGATAGGCAAACGTATTCAAAAAGTACGCAAGCAAAAAAAATTGACACAAGCCGATCTTGCTGCAATATGTGATTGCACGAGTAATCATCTTAGTGCAATTGAAAATGGAGTGAACAAACCATCATTAGAATTGATGATGAGAATTAGTTGTTCGTTGGATAAAAGTATAGATTATTTCTTAATGGATAGTCCCTATGCTTATCCGAAATATAAAATTGATAATGAAATATCAGAGAAATTAAATCGATGTACTTCTCAGATGTTAAGTATTGTCAACGATATACTAGATTCATTATTATCAAATATTCAAACAAAAAATGACGAATGAGAAAGTTTTATGGAGTATCTTGGTTTGCCTAATAGAATAGATTAGACAGTCAATCCATATAAATCAATAAACCGCAAGGCTGTCTGATTGATAGATAGTTTTTGCGGTTTTTTTGAAAGGTGGAAGTCGATATGGGTAGATATTTGGGAAGTAAGACGGAAATCAAAGAAGCATTAAAAAATAAAGATTGGTCATTTTTAGAATATGCTATTGATTTTGAAAAAAATATTTGTGAGCTGGAAAGTGATGTGCATAACAGTGATGATCCAGAAGAAATTGCAAATAGAACATTGATTGCGGGTGCAGAATTTTATGATGCTGAATGGTGTGGTGTTGTTGAGGTTGATTTATTTCTTAACAAATGGGCACCGAAGTGGTGGTATAGCAAGAAAACAAAAGAAACACTAGAACGAAAATATTATGATATGAAAGATATTACACCTTCATTAGAATGGATTGAAGCATTGCATAAGGGCAATCCAATTAGTTGTTTGGATGCTTCAAAAGATAAAGATGATAATTCAAATGATTATTATTTGTACAATAAAGTAGAGGTTGATTCATATTTAGCTTTTCCATTTTGGAAAAATCCATCTGGATTTTTGATTGTTGTTAATCCGAGAAAGCATAGAGAGCATATTGGATTTTTACAAGCTGTGTCTTATGTTATGTATTCAACACTTAATGAGATGAATCTAGCAGAAAAAGATAAACCATTAAATACTGAAGTGACAAATAATAAGGATATTGTTATCAATATATTTAGAACTATGGAAATCATAACTTCAAAGGATGTTTTAAGAGAGGAAGAATTGAATTCTCCAAGTATTATTCGTTTAGTAACTTACTTGCTTTTGAATAAAGGAACATCACACCCAGCTAGATTGATCTGTGATGCAATATGGCCAGATGAAATCATTGATAATCCAAGCAAGAAAGTAAAAGCTCTGGTTTATCGTTTGAATTTACAATTAAAAGATATGCTATCTGATAGATTGATAGTATCAACAAAATACGGATATCAGTTGAATCCAGAATTAAATATTATCACTGATATTCAACAATTTGAAAAACTCTGGTTAGAATCACAAGCGGCATTATCTACCGAAGCAAAAAAAGAATTATTAAAAAAAATTGTAGAAATTTATAAAGGAACTATTCTTTCATCGGCGAGTGGTGAACATTGGTTGACTTTATCTGAAACCAATTATCATTCTAAATATTTAGGAAGTACAAATGAACTTCTAAAGATATTTTTTGAAGCTCATGATTATAAAGATATACAAAAATATGCCTCACAATCATTAGTACTTGATAGTGCCAATAAAGAAGCTTATTTATGGTTAATCTTAGCAATGGATAAATTAGGTTCAGTAGAAATGGCAAAAGGAGAATTACGAACAGCTGAGAAGGTATTAATTGATGAAGAATATCAAGACTTGTTAACTGAACTAAAGCAACATGATTTTGGCATTTAAATGAAAAGACTTCTAAATGACTTCCAAAAGTCTATTAGAATACCTTAAATGCCCATATCACTTTAAAATGACCAATACATCACCATGAGAAGACTGTCATGTAACAATATATAGCACCCTCACTTTATACATTTTTCATGCAAAGACACATTGCATGAAAGGTGAGGGTTAAAAATGAATATGATACCAACGCAAGGAGCGATTGTTTTTGCATATATATGCAGATTCATTCGGTCCTTTTTCTTTTTTGTAATTCATATTTGTATACGTGCACCACCTTAGTTTCTTGATTTTTTAAAAATTTCAAGAAATGGAGGAGAAACAATGTATTACGATCAAAAAAAATGTGGAAAACGAATCCAAGATATGCGTAACAGTATAGGTTTGACCCAAGATCAATTGGCTGAAAAATTGAATATAGCAACAAGTACGCTAGGAAATATCGAAAGAGGTTCAAAAGGGATTTCTATAGATTTAGCAGTTGAATTTTGTGTTGTTTTAGATGTATCACTTGATTATTTGATTCTTGGAGAAAGAAATAAATATTTAAGCATGAAAGAAATCATACATAGAGTTATTGCTTTACTTACTGAAATGTTGAAAAGGTTATAACTCACTCTTAGAGAGTGAGTATCCACTCTACAAGGTCATAAAAAAATGACTTTTGAACAGTTACAATCTAAGTGTAGTCAGATATAACTACAATAGTTCCTTGACAATAGAATAATCATTCATCAGATACGTTCCTGTTGTAGGTGCTAACAAGTGCCAGCCACGTCAGCAATACGCCATGACTGGTATTGAAGAATACAAATCAAAAACAGTTGTAGTTGTTTCAACAATATCAATAGCGAAATCATATTGGCTTGTAAATATCAAATAGCTTTTGATAAGGCGATGAAACCAACAGGTATAATGATACTTCCGTCTAGCCACAGCCCTGATTATAGGATCACGCAATGGAGGCGGCTTCGTGAGAACCACGAGGAGGTGCGAAAGCCTATGGAGCTATGTAGCTGATAGCCATCTGATGATTTCCCGATAAATACAAAACGTATTATTTTCCCAGGGGTGTTTAGGACAAATATGGGATTCACATATGAAAAGGAAAGGCTGTGATATTATTTACAGCCTTTTGTTACATACCCAAGAAAGGAGGATATTGTATGTTAAATAAAGATTGGGTTTATCGCAGAGGTGATATTTATTATGTGGATTTAAATCCTGTAATTGGTTCTGAACAAGGAGGAAGTAGACCGGTAGTTGTAATACAAAACAATTCGGGAAATCGACATGCACCAACATTGATAGTGGCTATGATTACATCTAAAACTTCTAAGAACGGACAATTACCTACTCATTATTTATTGAAGGAAAATCCTGCATTAGATGAACCATCGGTCGTACTGCTTGAACAGTTAAGAACGATTGATAAGCGTAGAGTAAGAGAATATCTAGGTAGAACAAGTAAAAGAGAGATGCTTGCAATAGATAAAGCATTAGTTAAAAGTTTATCTTTAAATTATCTATTACGATTAAATTTTTCGGATGAAGAAATCTAATCGAAAAAAGTGTGTTGAAGGAGGTGATGGAATCACACTTTTTTTAGAAAATGAAAGGAATTTATCCTAAAAAAGAAAGGAGAACAAAATGAAAGGAAAAATAAAGGGAATATTCATTAGCTTTATGTCATTTCTTATGATATTTTCAAACTTTACTCCTGTCAGTGTTCGTGCCGAAACCTATACAACAAGTGCTAAGAATCATTCGACATGGTGGCTTGCAGATCCTAGCACAGGTAGACGAGATGAACATGAAGCAGAACTTTTCATTAATGGAGAACAAGTTTTTTGTATTGATGCTTTTACAAGCTTTAAAAGTGGTGTCACCATGAATGCTGTAGATTGGAGTACAGTTGGTATTTCACAAGAGATGGCTAAGGAACTATCTTTAATTGCGTATTTCGGTTCAAAAGTTGATGGTCGAAAAGGCAAAGACTGGTATGCCATTACCCAAGGATTAATCTGGAAAACCTTGCATGAAAGCCAAGGTCATACAGACATGTGTTATGTAGAAACTCCAACAAATCCTAATTATGCTACGACAGTGAAATTGTGGAATGAAATTAAAGCAGATGTAGCTGCTTATAAAAAGACACCTTCATTTACTGATGGAGATTATGAAGTGGATGCAGGAAAGTCAATTACTTTAACTGATACCAATAATTCACTTAAGAACATGGTTGTTAAAGACGATGGTGGATTAAATGTTTCAATCAGTGGAAGCAATAAACTTATTATTTCTGGAACAGCTGATTCACCAGATAAAGCTACAATTACTTTACAGAGAAATATTGACCCGGCTCAGGTTGGAGCAAGTGTTGCATTCTACAATGGCAAGACACAATCTGTTGCTAAGTTTAAAATTTCTGATCCATTGCAGATAAAGCTATCTGTTAAGGTCAATAAGTTTGGAAGCCTTGAATTAACAAAGTATAATGATGACGGTTCAGCAACTGTTAAAGACACGACATTTAGAATTACTGGTCCAAATGGGTTTGATGAAACACATACTACAGACAGTAATGGTCAGATTAAATTAGAGAATCTTGTATTAGGAGATTATAAAGCAGTTGAAACTAAGTCGGCTGATGGTTATTTGATCAATGTCAATGAAAAAGGATTTACTATCAAGGCAAATCAAACAACAACAATTGATTTCAACAATAAAGAGCCTTCAGCACAAATCATCTTATCAAAAGTGGATAAGGAAACTGGAGAAACCCCTCAAGGAGATGCAACTTTAAAAGGTGCAACATATCAGTTAAAGGCTGCTGAAGATATTTACAACAAAGCAAAAACAAAGAAATTTTATTCAAAAGGCGATATAGTAGCAACAAGAGTTACAGACGAAAAAGGTAAGATGGAATCTATTGATAACTTGCCTTTAGGTCATTATCAAGCAGTTGAAACACATGCCAGCAATGGGTATCTTATTGATTCAAATATCTATGATATTTATTGCAGTTATGAAGGTCAAACAGTAGAAAAAATATTACGTTCACAGATATCAAAAGAACAGGTCATGAAACAAGCTTTTGAAATCATCAAAATCTCAAGTGATGGTGAAAGTGGCGAAGTAGATACTTTGGAGGGAGCAGAATTTACAGTAAAATTGAACAGTGATATTCAGAAAAATGGCTGGGATAATGCTAAAGTTTGTGATGTTTTAAAGACTAACGAAAAGGGATATGCAAAATCTATTGAACTTCCTTATGGTACTTATACGGTTAAGGAAACAAAAATTCCCGACAATGTTTATCCAGTAAATGATTTTACTGTGGTTATCGATCACGATAGTCGTGAACCTCAATCTTGGAAAGTATTGAATGATGCTCCATTTAAAGCTTTGATCAAAGCTGTTAAGCTAGATAGAGAAACAGGTAAAACGATCTTGCTTCCTGATACGACATTCAAGATTAAAAATCTAGATACAGGCGAATATGTTGGACAATGGGTATGGTTTCCAATTCCACATTATATGACAGAATTTAAAACCGATAAAAGTGGTACTGTCACAACTCCTAGCACATTGGGCGTAGGAGAATATCAAATTGAAGAAATTCATGCACCAGAAGGATATGTTTTAGATAAAGAACCTATTAAATTTACTGTATCAGCGAATACACCTTATCAGACTGCTGATGATGGTAAGACACCTATCATTAGTGTAACTAAGGAAGATATATCAGTTAAGGGAAGTATCTCTGTTGCTAAAATTGGAGAACAAGTTACTAATATTTTTAAAGATTCAAATGGGAACATTCAGTTTATATATGAAAAATTACCAGTAAGTGGTGCAAAATTCATTGTAAAAGCTGATGAAGATATTTACTCTGCAGACAATCAGAAAACCCTTATTTATGCAAAAGGGGATAAGGTCGCAGAATTGAAGACTGATTATGGATATGCAGAAACAGATTTATTACCATTAGGTAAATATCGTATTTATGAAAAGACTGCTGGTGATGGTTTTGTCATTAACAAAGAAATAAAAAAAATTTCACTCACTTACAAAGATGAACATACATCAGTTGTATTTGATGATGTAGAGTATGAAAATAACCGTCAGAAAGTTGAAATTGAAGTTGAAAAACAAGACAAAGACACTGGTACACCATTAAGTGGCGCAGTATTTGGATTATATGCAAAAGAGAATATTTATGGAATAGATAACCGTCCTATGAGAAGTAAACGTCTGCTAGTAGAAAAAGGCACATTGATTGAAACAGCAGTATCTGACTCGAATGGTGTTGCACATTTTGACTCAGATTTACCAATTGGAAATTTATTTGAAATCAAAGAGATGAAAGCACCTATTGGTTATGCGTCTACTACGCAATTAGAGACAGTTGATACTTCTTATCAAGGACAGGATAAAGAAACATTAAAATTCTCATATGTATTTATGAATGATATTACAAAGGTTGAAATATCTAAAAAAGACATCACAAATAAAGATGAAATTGAGGGTGCACATTTAACAGTTTATCCTAAAGATAGTAAAGGAGAAATCTTTGATACTTGGATCAGTGGCCAAGATGGAAAAAATGAAGATGGCACTATTAAACCACATATCGTCAAAGGACTTGAAGTAGGAAGAACCTATGTACTGAAAGAAACAAGTTCGCCTTATGGTTATGCAATTGCAGATGAGGTTGAATTTACAGTTTCAGATACCGGTGAAATTCAGTCAGTAGAGATGAAAGATGAAATGGTCTTTGGCGAACTAAAATGGAATAAGACTGGAGAAATTTTTGACCAAGTCATTATTGGTCAGACAGAATTTGGTACTACTTATTCCCCAATATGGAATAAATCAAATCTTTTAGCTGCTGAAGTAACTATTTATGCTGCTGAAGACATCAAAATTGGAAATACAACTTATTTCCATGAAGGTGATAAAGTAGAAGTATTGGAATCTGACTGGGAATCTGTTAAAAGTAAAAAGCTACCAGTAGGAAAATACTATTACCAAGAAACGAAAACACCTCATGGATATCTATTAGATACAAATAAACATTATTTTGAAATCAAGGATAGTCAGATAAATGATCTTCAAATTATTGAATCAACTTTAGAAAATAAACGACCAACATTTGATATTGATATGACAAAAGTTCTAGAGGAACAAAATATCTTTAAGAGTGACGATGCATACAAAGATGTTGTGTTTGGAATCTATGCCAGAGAAGACATCTATGACTACATGGGAAATGTAGCAATCGAAAATGGTTCTTTAATCAGTACAACTGGTATTGATAAAGATGGTCGTTTAGCTACAGTACCTGATTTGCCAAATGGTGTTTATTATTTAACTGAACTTCAAACAAATGCTCAGTATGTTCTAAATGAAAGAGAGTATGACTTTGAAGTTGCTTATCATGGAGAAGATGTATCTAAATATACAATCATGATTGGAAACGATGGAATCATTGATAATGAACTGGCTCGTGGAACAATTTCTGTAAAGAAAGTGGATTTTGATACTAAAGGAGCATTATCTGATGTTCAATTCAATATTTCAGTTCATGAAGACATGAGCTATATCATCAAGTCAGTTAAAACGGATAAAGAAGGAATTGCTTTATTTGATGAATTAGAACTTGGAACTTATTTTGTACAAGAATCTAAACAAGTAGATGGTTATGTATTGAATGATCATATCTATAAAGTTGAAGTAACAAAAGATGGTGATTTATTAGAGGTTGTTTGTGAAAACAAACCAACAGAGATGGAATTCAGTAAGATAGACATCACAACTGGCGAAGAATTACCAGGTGCTAAAATTTCAGTAACAGATAAAGAAACTGGAAAAACTATTGATGAGTGGGTATCTACTGATACACCTCATAAAATTAAGTATTTGGTCGAAGGTAAAGAGTATGTCATGACTGAAATCATTGCACCTAAAGGCTATGATATTGCTGAAAGTATTACTTTTATAGCTAAAGATGGTCAAAAGATTGTCATGAAAGATACAGTAACTCCAAGAAATGATAATCCTAAGACTGGGGATGTGTCTCATGTTGGTTCATGGATAACCCTTGCTGGATTAAGCGGGGCAGTATTAATGATTGCTTTAAGAAAGAAGAGAAAAGATTATGAATAGTTCAATATATTTATCATTATTTCTTATAACAGCTTGCATAATCTTAATTTTAAAAGTATATCATGCTGTAAAGTTATCTAAACGCAATAGAATACAAACAATAAGAGGGAGAGAATTTCTCCCTCTTAATAATAATGAAGAGCTTTTAGAAATTATAGCAAATAAATATGATGTATTCATTTCAGATCTACCAAGAAATAGAAATCTACAAAGAGAAGCTGTGAAGTACATTATTAAACATGCAAATGAATATAGCAGAAAAGAAATTATTGAAGCGTTGGATTATTTATATTCTTGGGAAAAATAGATTATAAAAATAATTGTTTAAAAATACAAGTTACATGATAGATGATTCATGGGACTTGTATTTTTAATTTTTTATTAGATGATTTACATATCTTTTTTCTAGATTGATATGTAGATAGGAGAACTCAAATGACAGATAATTGGACTGAATTTGTAAAATTCATAAAGGGAATGATTGAAAAATACTTCAGTTGTATTGAGTTAAATGATGAAAATAATGACATCGTTGAGTAAAAGTTATTAATTCAATAAAATGAAATAGAGATTGATTTAGAACACTGAAGTATATACTGTTTGTGTGAAATTATTTTACACAAATAGTTACATAATGTATTTCATGAAAAGAGGAGGTCTATTTATGGAAAAATCAAATGTATATACTTATACTAGAGTCTCTACTACAATGCAAATTGATGGGTATTCATTAGATGCGCAAAAGTCTCGAATAAAGGCATTTGCTGACTATAGTCAATTTAATATTGTTCATGAATATGAAGATGCAGGAAAGTCTGGAAAATCTATTGAGGGTCGAATTCAATTCCAACAAATGTTAAATGATATTATTAGTGGAAAAGACAAAATTTCATTTGTGCTCGTATATAAATTATCGAGATTTGGAAGAAATGCTGCAGATGTATTATCAACATTACAAATTATGCAGGATTATGGTGTTAATTTAATTTGTGTAGAAGATGGAATTGATTCTTCTAAAGATGCTGGTAAACTCATGATATCTGTTCTTTCCGCAGTAGCAGAAATTGAAAGAGAAAACATTAGGATACAAACAATGGAAGGACGAATTCAGAAAGCAAGAGAAGGTAGGTGGAATGGTGGCTTTGCTCCGTATGGTTATAAGTTGGTAGAAGGATTTTTACAGATAAACGAAGAGGAAGCTGAAGCAATAAGGTTGATTTTTGATTTGTATGCAAATACAGATATGGGAGCAAATTGTGTTGCAAAATATTTAGAAAATCATGGTATTAGAAAAATTGCAAGGCATAATGGAAAATATCCTGTCTTTAATCCACATTTAATTAGAATGATTATAAACAATCCTGTTTATTGTGGAAAAATCGCGTATGGGAGACGCAAAACAGAAAAAGTTCATGGAACTAGAAATGATTATAAACAAGTAAAATCTGACGATTATTTATTAGTGGATGGTATACATGAAGCAATCATTGATGATGAACTATGGGAAAAAACACAGACAAAAATTATTACACAAGCTAAGAAATATGAGGTAGTTAATAGAAGGAGAAACATGCAAAGACATTTATTATCTGGTATTGTGAAGTGTCCAATTTGTGGGACTGGAATGTATGGTAATAAGTCAATTAAGTATAAAAAAGATGGAACAAAATATAAAGATTTTTTTTATTACGCTTGTAAACATAGAAAATTTATTGATGGACAGAGGTGTACTTATAATAAGCAAATCAATGAAGATATTTTGAATGGAGCAGTAATAGAAATTATTTCTAAACTCATTAATAATTCTAAGTTTGCTGATATGATAAAAGATAAAATAGACACAAAAATTGATACCACTGAGATAGATATAGAAATTGGTAATTATGAAAAACAATTAAGACAATACCAGTTAGTCAAAAATAACTTAATTAATGAAGTTGACATGCTTGACCCTGAAAATAAGCACTATATGGAAATAAAAAATGATTTAAATGAACGCTTGTATTCTATGTATGATAAAATTGATGATGTTAGAGTAATGTTGAATGATGCTTGTGCAAGAAAAGAAACTATAGAATCTGAAAAACTTACCAGTGATAATATTTATAAAATTTTAATGCAATTTGATAAATTGTTCTGTATAATGAATGATGAAGAGAAAAGAAAACTTGTAGAATTATTAATTGATGAAATACAAATATATGAAGAAAGACAGAGCAATGGACAATGGATCAAAAGCATGAAATTTAAGTTGCCAATTATAGAAGAAAATTATGCATTTGGTTTGGACAAAAATGAGCACGTTGAGAGTGTTGTCTTGATGTCACGAAAGAATAAATAAAGTGTCAAAGAACATCTAAAACAAGGGATTTCTGGTGTCAGGCGGAAAAGTGCTGGATATTGGAAATTCCTTTCCTTATATTTGTCAGAGTCAATCTATCTTTTTTCCAGAGGGTTATGTGTAAATAATCGCAAGGATACTAAGGAGACAGCCGTATGGATAGCGAACAGAAAAGAAGAATCCTAGATGCCCATATGCATCTGCCGACCCAGGGAATATCCTTGTCGGAGAAAAAAGAAATACTCCTTAAGGAAATGCAAAAAAACGGCATTGATGAGGGAATCGTCATCAGTGATTCCGCAATTACAAGTGAAATTGGAAGCTTAAAGGATTGTCTGGAACTGTTCTCAGATACCTGCTATGTTCATGTCGTTGGCGGAATCAGTCCTTTCTTCAATTACAAGGAGCAATGTAAACTGCTGGATACGGCTCTATCTGAAAAAAAGATTGTAGGAATCAAGCTGTTTTGCGGACATGAGTCGTTTTATCTGTCAGACAATATACTGGAGCCGGTTTATGCGCTTGCTGAAACATATAATGTGCCGGTGCTGTTTCATTCGGAAAAAGACAGCTCACAATATGCATCCTATTTTGCCGTATGCGAAGCGGTACGACAACATCCAAATATCACCTTTGTCTGCTGTCACTGCCATTATCCGAATGTAGAGGCATGCTTTCAACGGTATAAAAATGTAAATAACATCGTGTTTGATATTTCCTCCATTGCGGATGTACAAATGACAGCGGATATGAGAAAGGCTGTTCAATCCGAATTGCAAAGACATCCGGACGCTATCATGTTCGGCTCTGATTATGCAGGGTGCTCTCAGGCAGATCATTTGGATTTCGCGATGTCTCTGGCAGTATCGGATGATATACGAAACAGGCTGTTGTATAAAACTGCATACCGTGTTTTTCATTTGGCGTAGGAAAATGAAGCGCTGCATAAATTTATGAATATATATAGCCATATTGATATACATACAGCCTGTGTCTGTAGCTATCCACTATGGTGGCAGACAACTCGTGCAGTTGTATCCAATACATTCAGCTTTTCCTATGCCATTGGATGATTTGTATGCAGAATTCGCCTTTTTTTGCGGACTTACAGCAAAGAGAGTTCCTCTTTTCAACAATCTATAGTATAATACCTGTAATTGAATGTTGAGAGGGGGGGCGCATATGTATTCCCTGGGAAAAAAGCAGAAAACGCATACAAAGCTGACCATCGGTATTCTGATTCTCATGATCATAACAATGATTGGTTTGAGTTCTATGATGATACAGCAGAGCAAATCACTGATTATGAATGAAACACAGCGGTATCTTTCTGAATTATCGAAACAGACATCAAGCAGAGTGGATCAAAACATTGCAAAGAATATTGCACAGCTGCGTGAGGTCAGTGCAAATCTGTCAGAGATTGCCACAACCGATGCTGTCGGACAGACCATCATAGACAGTGTTCTAAAGGAGAACGACTTCTCCTGGATTGGCTATGTGGATATGAACGGTCTTTTGCATGTAAAAAATCATAAGACAGTCTCTGTCACAAAGCTGGAAATCGTTCTGGATGCTCTCCATAAGCAGAAAAGCGGCGTGAGTAAGCAGCTGGAAACGCTGTATGATGAAACGGGAATTCTGTATGCAGTTCCTTTTTATGTACAGGGGCACATAAAAGGAGCGATGGTTGCCTGGAGCAATACGGAAAATCTGCAGCTGCTCTCGGATACCGATACCTTCAACGGCGTTGGCTTCAGCTATATCATTTCGCAGGATGGCGATTTTATAATGTATTCCAGTAATCCATACGCCGTATTCCTGAAAAATGACTTCTATAAAAGCATTCAGGATGTGGCGGATATCGACAGCGGAAGCTCTCTTTCTAAAATGAAGTCGGATATCCATAACAGAAAAAGCGGTACCATACATTATATGGTGCATCAGGATGTCCGTGGAGAACCTGAGGAAAGGACTCTGTACTATACACCTCTGCAGGAGGGGAGCTGGTACCTGTTGTCCATAGCACCAAGTATGATTTATGCCAAAAATATACAGGACTATACGAATTTTTCCGTTATGATCAATGTATTTATCTTTCTGGTCTTCGGTATCCTTATTCTCTATATTTTGTTTACGAATACGAAATTCAATAAGGAAATCTATCGTGTTGCCTATGTGGATCCTGTGACCAACGGCTTTACTGCACCACGGTTTGAAAAGGAGCTGCAGGGAATTCTGGATAATTTTCAGCCCTTTGCGTTCGTTTCCGTCGATATTCGTAAATTCAAGCTCATCAATGACTCCTTCGGGAGCAGGGATGGAGATCGGGTATTGCAGTATGTGCATGACTGCCTGCAATCCTATTTGAAGGAAGGTGAATTTCTTGCCAGAATCTCATCGGATACATACAATCTGGTGTTGTTTACAACGGATATGGCAGAGATTCGTGAACGTCTGGAAGCAATGACGGATAAGGTGAACTCCTATAATCAGAGTAAGGAACAAACCTATTATCTGCCGTTGGATTGCGGCATCTATATTGTGACAGACAGCAGTATTGATATCGTCAATATACGTGATCGGGCAAACACCGCCAGAAAAAACAATAAGGACATGATCAGTCGCCATATGTGCTCCTGTGTATTTTATGATGACTATGACCGTGTGCAGATGCTGAAAGAGAAGAAAATGGAGAATTCCATGCAGCAGGCTCTTGAGAATGGTGAATTTATTGTATATCTGCAGCCGAAAATCAATCTGGAGAAGAGTGAAATCGTCGGAGCAGAGGCACTGGTTCGCTGGAATTCACAGGATGGACTGATATCACCCGGGGAATTTATTCCGTTCTTTGAGAAAAACGGCTTCATTGTCAAGCTGGATCTGTATGTGTTTGACTGCGTCTGCCGTCTCTTGCAGGACTGGGAAAACAGGGGAATCGCGCCTATTCCAATCTCTGTGAACCTGTCAAGAAATCATCTTTTGGATCCGCAGTTTTTGAAAAAGTATGAGGCAATACAGAAAACATATGGTATAGCTTCCCATCTGCTTGAGTTTGAGCTTACGGAAACTGTGGTATTTGAAAATCTGGAGCTGCTGAAAAATGTCATTGCACAGATTCATGCGGCAGGCTTTCAATGCTCGATGGATGATTTTGGAAGCGGCTATTCCTCCCTGAACGTATTGAAGGAAATACCGGTTGACATATTAAAGCTGGATGGTGCATTCTTCGATAAGGAAGGGGATCCAAGAGGCAATGATGTTGTGGAGACTGCGATTGAGCTTGCCAGAAAGCTTGGGATGAAGACTGTGGCAGAGGGCGTGGAAACCTTTACACAGGTGGAATTTTTGCGAAATGCAGATTGCGATATGGTGCAGGGATATGTATTCTCCAAACCGTTGTCAATTGAGAATTTTGAAGTTTTGGCGTTTTCGGCAAGGAAAGCAAAAACGGACACGAATTCTGAATACAACAGGACGGGGAAGACTTCAAACGAATAAAGACGAAAACTGCCACAAACACAGGGCAGCCTTTCTGAAATTCAGTTTTAGTGGGATATGATGATCAATATCACCTGAAATACAGGTTTTGTGGCATAGGATGATCAATACCACATATTTGTCATAACCAATACGTTTGAAAGAATAACGGGATCGATTGAGACTCGTTCAGAATCATGTATTTCAAAACAGGCACAAGAGGAATATGAGATGATGCAGTTTCTCAGGTGCTTTCTCGATTTGTGGGTAAACTTAACATAGGGAGACATTCATACGATTGTAGTTATCAATAGAAGTTGAAGTCTCCCTTTGCAAACACCCTAAAGTAAGAAAGAACCGTTTCTCGATTTCCTCTTTTTCTTATACCGTTTTCAGAATTCATGATACGTTTGAATGATATATGCTTTTGTGCACAGGGTTTCTTTCAATGCAGCTTTTCGCATAACTTGCGATCATGCTTTGTTTTATTCGCAATCTGCAGGATAAGCTGCAGTATTACTTCACCGGCTCACTCTTATCCTGTGGTAGTATAGGAGCTGTACCTGAGCGATATCATATAAGGAAACATGTCCTGTTCTTACAAGCCGTTCAGGAGCACCTGTGATATCATACGTAAAAAGAAAGGAAGCGCAGCAGAATAGGCACTGCGCAGATTAGACAATGACAAACCTGGATATAACAAAAACAGGCCGATGGATGCATTGCAATGCCAGAGGGCTGGAGCTGGCAAAATGGCGTTTTTACTTTGAGGGTGGTGATGCAGGGGCAGTGGTTGACGAATTGCAGTATTATCAAAATACAGATGGAGGATTCGCTCATGCTTTGGAGGCGGACTGCTGGAATCCTGCCTCTGCACCCTCTCAGATGTTTTATGCGATACATATTCTTCATGAGCTTGATTACAAGGATAAAACACATCCGGTTATACAGGGGATGCTGCGCTATCTGGAAAGTGGAAAGGATATGGAGGACGGCTTCTGGATCAGTATTCTTTCCTCCAATAATGAATATCCGCATGCTCCATGGTGGACGAAGACAGATATAAAAACATTTGATGTCTATATGCCGAATGCAGATATATGCTGGTTCATTCTGAATTTCGCACAGAAAGACAGCTCTCTGTATACTAAAGCGGAATCAATGGTACAGCGGATGCTGGATTTATTCCTTTCGCAGAAAGAGGTTGAACCGCATTCTCTGGAGTCTATGATGTTTCTTCTGCGTGAACTGCAGAAGACGGGAAGCTTTTGCGGACCGCAGACAGATGCTGACGCTGCCCATGGAATTCAGCTGATGCGGGGATTGATTGAAGAAGATCCTGATCATTGGAATGCATACTGCATTACGCCGTCATTTTTCATACACGATCGTCTTCATCCGCTATATCCGGAGTATAGTACGCTTCTGAAGCTGGAGGTTCAAAGAATTACGGAAACAAGGGATGCCGAGGGTTGCTGGAATATCAACTGGGTATGGCAGGGGTATGAGAACGAATTTCGCCTGAGTGCAAACTGGTGGAAGAGCAGCGTTACCATGCAGAAGCTGATGCTGTATGAGACCTTTGCATAAAAACGTGCATTGCCGTAAGACTGTATCAAATCTCTGCTGTAAACGGCTGGATCCATCACATCCATGCCTATAGGACAGCATAGCCAACGGCTTGTGATAAAGCGGTTTTATGTCAGGGTAAATGTTTGACAGTAACGGAAAAATGAATGATTTATAGGAGGATGACTTATAGCGAATGCCTGGTCATCTTCTTTTTCATGCTTACAGGGAGGAGGCTGTGTGAGATCGTGGGAAGGTGAATATATGTAGGATATGTTTCATAAAAGTAATTGCTTCATCAGTATAACAAAGAACACGTGGTGATAAAAAATAGAGGATACAGGGAAGATACCGGAAAGTGAAGTGAACCCTTGGCTGTCCAAACTTTGGGGTTCGTTTCAAAGCATCTGTTTTTTACAGATTCAGCTGATCCTGTTTACTCACTATTATGAAATGCATATAATTATCAGGAACGCTTTTTCATACAAAAACAAACAAAAGGGAAAACAGATGGTTTACCATGAGAAATTACATTTTCTTTAGATGAAATACTATGACGATAAAGGAACTGCAAATCCAGGCTCTCAATATAATGGTTTAGGAAACGCATTGTCGGGATTATAAAGTAAGGGGGTCTATCCGTTAAGCCGCCTATGCATGGCTTGAAAGTGGAAAGCCATACGGATTTCTCTAAAAGACTTTTTATTTCAGGGGTTTTGTACTAGAATAAAGGAAGAGCATAAGAGGAGGGTATTATGAAGGATACAATTAAATTAAAGGATTTTCTGGATTTTACATATCTGAGTAATCTGTCATTTGCACTGGATGAGGAGCATGGTGTTTTTGTCGGAAGTAAGTGTGTGGAGAAAGATAACAGCTATCAGATGAAGCTGTATCTGACGGATGGCGATACTGTGCGGCAGCTGACCAGCCATGGAAAGGAACAGCTCTATTTATGGGATGATAATGAAACTGTTCTGTTTGCCAATATGCGGGATGAGGAGGATCGAAAGGCTGTTGAAAACGGAGAGGAGAGAACCTGCTTCTATCGAATCAGCATTCATGGAGGAGAGGCTGTTAAGGCTTTTACCATACCATTACAGGTAACTTCCATCAAGAAGGCGGCAGATGGAGAATATGTATTCTGTGCGGATTATCATTTGGAATATTCCCGCATGTATCAAATGAATGCCGATGAGAAGGATAAAATCCTTCAGGAAAAGAAGGATATGCAGGATTATGAGGTTCTGGATGAGCTGCCCTTTTATGGAAATGGCATGGGATATACGAATAAGAAACGAAACAGCCTGTTCCTGTATCGCGAGCATGATGAAGATATAGTGCGCATCAGTGAAGAAACCTGCAATGTATATGATGTAGAGCTTTCGGATAATCATGAGATTGTATATTACACAGGTGAGAGCTACGCATGTAAACCCATAAATAAGGAAGGGGTATATGCTTATTACCGAAATACAGGAGAGCATCGTGAAATTCTTCCTGCAGGGCAGTGGTCGATTGGGAAAATTCTGCCATGGAAGGATAACATTATGATGCTGGCGAGTGAACAGAAGCGCTACGGTCTGAATGAAAACGGCATGTTTTATCAGCTGAATCCAAAAAGCGGAGCGGTAGAGCTGTTTGCCTCCTATGAGGATGCTGTTGGCTCCAGCGTAGGCAGTGACTGTCGTTATGGTGGCGGTAAGAGCATCTGTCTGTATAAGGATACGGTGTATTTTATTACGACATTGTTCAATAGGAGCAGTGTATATGCATTGCATAGTGATGGAAGCATTACACCTGTGTATGACAGGGAGGGAAGTGTGGATGTCATCGCACTTGCAAAGGACCGTTTGTATTTTGCAGGTATGCAGGATATGCGTCTACAGGAGCTGTATTCATATGATATGCACGGAAAAAGCTGTAGGCAGTTAACCGGATTCAATGAGGAATTTTATGCGGAGAAGGATATACGTCCATGCGTACCATGCAATTTCACACAGGATGGAATGGAGCTGTATGGCTGGGTGCTGGAGCCAAAGGGGTTTGATCCAAAGAAATCCTATCCGGCAATTCTGGATATTCATGGCGGACCGAAGACGGTGTATGGCGAGGTCTATTATCATGAAATGCAGGTGTGGGCAAATCAGGGATATTTTGTGTTTTTTATGAATCCGCGTGGAGGCGATGGCAGAGGTAACAGCTTTGCGGATATCCGTGGTAAGTACGGTACGATTGATTATGAGGATTTGATGAAATTCACAGATGAGGTACTGAAGAAATATCCGGCGATAGATACCGCGCGTGTCGGTGTGACAGGTGGCAGCTATGGCGGATTCATGACAAACTGGATCATCGGTCATACTGATCGATTTAAGGCTGCGGCAAGTCAGCGTTCTATCTCCAACTGGATAAGCTTTGCGCACACATCGGATATCGGAGAAATGTTCGGTGCTGATCAGCAGGGTGCTGACACATGGAAAAATGTAGATAAGCTGTGGTGGCATTCTCCTTTGAAATATGCAAATCAGTGTACGACGCCGACGCTGTTTATCCATAGTGATGAGGATTTCCGTTGTCCATACAGTGAGGGAATGCAGATGTACAGTGCCTTGTGCGAGCATGGTGTTGCGACACGCTTGTGCATGTTTAAGGGAGAGAATCACGAGCTGTCCAGGAGTGGAAAGCCAAGACACAGAGTAAAGCGTCTAAAGGAAATTACGACCTGGATGGATACCTATCTGAAGGATTAAATAGAAAAGAAAAACGAGCAGACTGTATTTGTTGAGGATACGAAGTCTGCTCGTTTTAATGCGGTTCAATTTCAAATAAGAGAGTAGGGTATTGTGACTTAGCAGTGCGGAATGCCGGTATGATTGGATATTTCTGAGCTGGTTGTGCAGAGATCTTCCCTGCTGAGGTCGTGAATACAGGTGTGTCCGCTGATTCTTGCGAAGGATTTCAATTCCTCCCGTAGTACATGCAGATAGTTTTCCAGGCGTTTCGCCCCTTTGTCTATGGAAAAATTCTTGCGTAGCTCAGGATCTTGCGTGGCAATGCCCATCGGGCATTTTCCATTGTGGCAGATACGGTACTGCTGACAGCCGATTGCTATCATGGCAGCACTTGCTATTGCGATGGCATCCGCTCCCATTGCCAGTGCCTTGATCATTTCTCCACTTGTACGAAAGCCTCCGGTAATGATGAGCTCCTGTGTCATATGGTGCTGATTCATGTATGCGCGGGCGCGGGCCAGGGCATATACGGTAGGCACTGTAGAATTGTCTTTCAGGTATTTTGGAGATGCTCCGGTTGCGCCACCGCGGCCGTCAATGGTAATGAAGTCAGGCTGTGCATATGCTATCCATTCCAGATCTGCTTCGATATGCCCGGCTGCGATTTTTATACCGATCGGACGTCCTTCACTGCGTTCTCTGAGAGATGTGACCAGCTGCTTTAAATCGTCCTTTGTTTTGATTTCTTCAAATTTCGATGGGGAAATGATGTCCTGATGCAGTGGCTTTCCACGTATGGCGGATATTTCCTCAGTGACTTTTTCTGCAGGAAGATGACCGCCCATGCCTGGTTTTGATCCCTGGCCGATTTTGATTTCGATTGCATCACTGCGTTTCAGGTTTTCATCGGTGACACTGTATTTGTTGGGAACATATTCAAAAATGTATTTGTAGGCATGATCGATTTCATCCGGGAGGATGCCGCCTTCTCCGCTGCATTGCGCGGTATGTACGGCTGCTGTTCCTTTTGCCAGTGCAGTTTTGGCTTCTTTGGAGAGGGCGCCGAAGGACATGTGGGATACGTAGACGGCATGATTAAGAACCATTGGCCTGCGTGCATTTTTCCCAATGATGGTTGTTGTATCAACATCAGCTTTATCAGCAAGTGGCGGGTGAGCGAGTTGTCCTCCTAATAGCAGGATGTCGTCCCATCCTGGTACGGATTTGTGTGTGCGCATTGCTTCAATACGGCTGGCGTTGTGAATAGCCATTTCATGAATGAGGGACATGCTGGTTTCCAGGGTGTCTTCCTTTTTGGCATTTTTCTGTATGGCAAGGGAGGTGGCATCGTTGCTTTTGGATGTAGCTGACGCGTCTTCCTCTGATGCTACTTTTTTAAAGCATTCCTTTGGAGCGATGCATAGCGGGCATTTCCATGTGCTATCAAGGTTGACCCAGGAGGTGCCTTCAACAGCTTCATCATACATGTAGCCGCATATTTCGCATACATATTTCATATAAAAAATCTCCTTCCTGTAAGCGTTTACTTTATGTGTTTATTGTACGCTGTTTAGAGAGAGATTGCAAATGGTATTGGATGGGAAGTAGTGTGTAGGAATGCAAAATCTGTACTGAGCTGTTTGATCGCCAAGCTCTGAAAAAGAGCTTGGCGGACAATTCGATCATATTGTCGATAAAGGCTGGAAATTTAGATCAACAAGCTCCGCGAAAGAGCTTGGCGTCTGGAATGTAAGTTGCAATGATTTCTAAAATCTCAATTTAGATCAACAAGCTCCGCGAAAGAGCTTGACCTGGCGGCAGGGAAACGAAAACCGACGAAGGAAATTTAGATCCACAAGCTCCGCGAAAGAGCTTGACGCAAAGATTATACGTGGCGGTACAGGAATTGATGTATTTAGATCCACAAGCTCCGCGAAAGAGCTTGACGTATTCAGTGCTGACTTCTTGAATGACCTCATGATTTAGATCCACAAGCTCCGCGAAAGAGCTTGACTGAAGAAAGGCGGTGCTGCCATCACCATCGAAGCATTTAGATCCACAAGCTCCGCGAAAGAGCTTGACCGACGACAGGCTCCGCTCCGGATCCTGAAGCAGAATTTAGATCCACAAGCTCCGCGAAAGAGCTTGACCCTGTCAATCACATTCAAGGATACGGAAAAGGTATTTAGATCCACAAGCTCCGCGAAAGAGCTTGACGTTGTCTGTTTGTTTTTTACACTTTCTAAGGAGATTTAGATCCACAAGCTCCGCGAAAGAGCTTGACCTGGTCCGGCCACAAGTAGTGAGGGTGCGCCTACAATTTAGATCTACAAGCTCCGCGAAAGAGCTTGACTTTCACACATGTCATCATCTTTAAATATCTGATAATTTAGATCCACAAGCTCCGCGAAAGAGCTTGACAATGGTGTTAACTGGTCATTGGTGTGCAGTGGTATTTAGATCCACAAGCTCCGCGAAAGAGCTTGACGTGATGCAGTAAACTATGATGGTCAAACAGATATTATTTAGATCCACAAGCTCCGCGAAAGAGCTTGACGGTTCGTGGGCGTCAATATCTAGAGGAGTATTATATTTAGATCCACAAGCTCCGCGAAAGAGCTTGACCAAAACTGCCAGAGAGTAAAGTTACGGAAGACATATTTAGATCCACAAGCTCCGCGAAAGAGCTTGACTTTCAAACTCAAAGGCTTTATCGTCTCTACTTCAAACATTTAGATCCACAAGCTCCGCGAAAGAGCTTGACGTAGAGAAAACGAACGACAGTGTAGCAAGCCTACTATTTAGATCCACAAGCTCCGCGAAAGAGCTTGACCGATGTGATATGTTCTATCATTATCTAGGATAAATTTAGATCCACAAGCTCCGCGAAAGAGCTTGACCCTTATCATGTACTTCTGGTGTGAGGATATACGGGATATTTAGATCCACAAGCTCCGCGAAAGAGCTTGACTAAACGTGTTATTTGTGATTGCCAGACAATAGAAATTTAGATCCACAAGCTCCGCGAAAGAGCTTGACTAAAATTAGGTGATATATTAATTCATATAATAATATTTAGATCCACAAGCTCCGCGAAAGAGCTTGACAATCATCCTCATCATTTTGATAACACCATCCTTGATTTAGATCCACAAGCTCCGCGAAAGAGCTTGACCATATAAGCGTTCGTATTAGTAACGGCGCTTAAAGATTTAGATCCACAAGCTCCGCGAAAGAGCTTGACGAGGATTTACTAAGAGAGGGCGTACCAATGATGATATTTAGATCCACAAGCTCCGCGAAAGAGCTTGACATTTCTACGTTTTCTCCTAGGTCAACCCATGTTGATTTAGATCCACAAGCTCCGCGAAAGAGCTTGACTTAGAAGACGATGTATTTAAATACTGGCAAAATATTTAGATCCACAAGCTCCGCGAAAGAGCTTGACCGACAAGCTAGCGGTGTTATTTATGGTGTGCTATATTTAGATCCACAAGCTCCGCGAAAGAGCTTGACAACGAATTTCTTTATCCGCCCGTTTAACTTTAAGGATTTAGATCCACAAGCTCCGCGAAAGAGCTTGACTGCGAGATTTGTGATAAACCACTCCGAATGTAACAAAAAATATTATTTACATTTAATTATCTATCGTACTTTTATTGTAAATTGTTACATTTTGTTTTAAAACACAATTATGTGGCGCGAACCTCCCTGGAAAATCATGTGAGCTTGGGGTTCGCGCAAAGAACATGTGAGTGGATATGATATCTCTACTTTTATTATAACAGAAACTTTACAAAGTGCTAAACAAAAATGTAATTGAGGTCAGTTTTTAGAATCTGTTAGTGTACACCATACGAAGGTTGTGAAATTCACCCATCAGCTATTGAAGGGACCGGTCTTTTCTTTTATAATGAGAGAAATATGAAATATCAGGAAAGAGGGAGAATATGAAATTTTCCAAACGAATGGATTTACTTGCGGAAGGTGTTTTCAGCAGGCTTGATGAAGAAAAACAAAACATGCTGGCTAGTGGGAAAGCCGTGTATGACTTTACAATAGGATCCCCTAACATAGCACCAAGTAAGGAGGTCATGGATGCACTAATCACTGCTGCACAGCAGCCGGAAAGCTATATGTATTCACTTCATGATACAAAAGAATTAAAAGAAACAATACAAGCCTGGTACAGAAAACGATATCAGGTAGAATTGGATACAGAAACAGAGATACTGTCTCTGCAGGGATCTCAGGAAGGACTTGCACATGTCGCATTGGCACTATGTGATGAAGGTGATATTGTTCTCATCCCTGCTCCCAGCTACCCTATCTTTGCGAATGGACCGAAAATAGCAGGGGCAGAGTTATATGAAATGCCGATGCTGAAAGAATATGATTATCTGATTCAATTCGATGCAATTCCTGAAGAAATAGCAGAAAAGGCTAAGATGATGATTATATCCTATCCGAATAATCCAACAGGCGCTACGGCTCCAGATAGCTTTTATGAAGAATTAATTCAATTTGCAAAGGCACATGATATTATCGTCATTCACGATACAGCCTACAGCAATCTTGTGTTTGATGGAGAGGAAGGAAAAAGCTTCTTATATTATGCGGGTGCAAAGGATATTGGTATCGAATTTAATTCCTTTAGTAAAACCTATGGCATGGCTGGAGCACGTATTGGAATATGTGTGGGTAATGCGGAAATCGTCGGTATTCTGAGAAAACTGAAAAGTAATATTGATTACGGTATGTTTTTACCTATTCAAAAAGCCGCAATCGCAGCTTTAACGCAAGACCAGAGCATTGTGAAGGAAACCCGTGAAACCTACCAGAGAAGAAGAAATCGTATTGTTGCTGGCGCTGCAGCTGCAGGCTGGCACATCGCTTCATGCAAGAGTACCATGTTCTTATGGGCACAGATACCGGAAGGCTATGGAAGCAGTGAAGAATTCGCTTTAAACCTGTTAAAATGCAGCGGAATGCTGGTGACTCCTGGCAGTTCTTTTGGAGCATATGGTGAGGGCTTTGTACGAATTGCACTTGTTCAAAGTGATGAAGTTATCGAACAGGCATTGCAGGCTTTAAAGGAAAGCCGGTTCTTTCTGAAATGAAAACACTGATTGCAATCGGCGGCGGAAGCTTTCAAAAGCAGGAAACAATGTCAATCGACACCTATGCGATTTCCAGGTGTGGAAAAACACAACCACATGTATTGTTTATTCCGCTAGCAGGCAGAGACGATCAGGGCTATGCGAAACGCTTCAAGCAATATTACCGCAGCCTTGGCTGTCAGGTCGAAGCTTTGCGTCTGCTGCATACAAAGCTGAGTAATGAAGAAATATATAAGAAATTCCGTTCACAGGATATGATATATCTTGGGGCAGGCGATACCGTGTTTCTCATGAAGCAGCTGAAATTGCGAAAACTGGATCTGCTTTTAAAGGAGCTTTCCAATCAGGGAATCGTCATCTGCGGTCTCAGTGCCGGGGCGAATGCTCTCTTTGAATATGGCTACAGCAACATCGCATCAGACACATTTGAACTTGTGAATGGTATGGGTATGATCGAAGGAGCGTTCTGTCCACATTATCAGAAGGAAGAACGTAAATCCTTCGATATGGTATGCAGGAAACAGAATTTGCCGGCTATCGGCTGTGCGGATCAGTGTGCTTATGTAGTTACGGATGAAAAGAGATTTTTCCTCGAGTGAAGAATCTTTTTCTTTTATCAGATCTTCGGGTAATATTACTTGCAAATTGTTTCATTTTTGTCTATAATGTACAAGTCTATAGAAACATCGTATATACTTTCGACATGATGGTGAAAGCGTTTCTACCTGAAAACCAATTTCAGACTACGATGGAAGCTTATATACGAATACTGCGGGTTGCGGTGTTTTTTTGTTTTGGGAGACAGAAAAGAGGGAATTATGTTAGAAAAATTATTCAAATTGAACGTGAAGCAGACTTCTGTGAAAACCGAGGTAATTGCCGGTATTACAACCTTTCTGGCAATGGCCTATATTCTTGGGGTAAACCCGTCTATTCTGCATGATGCAGGTATGGATCGCGCATCTGTTTTTATGGCAACAGCTATTTCTGCAGGCTTTGCCTCTATCGTTATGGGATTGGTGGCGAACTATCCGGTTGCGCTTGCTGCCGGTATGGGGGTAAATGCATTATTCGCCTACACGATCTGCGGGCAGATGGGGATGAGCTGGCAGGCTGCATTGGCTGGCGTATTCATTTCCGGTTTGATTTTCATCGTGATTTCTGTTACCGGTATTCGTAAGGCGATTATCAATGCAATTCCAAAGCAGCTGAAGATGGCAATTGGTGCCGGTATCGGTTTCTTTATCGCTTTTGTTGGATTGAAAAATGCAGGAATTGTCGCAGGGAGTGCATCTACCTTTGTGACAATCGGTAATTTTGCGGATCCACAGGTGTTGCTTGCACTCTTCGGTATTCTGCTGACCATCGCTTTGCTTGTTAAGAAGGTACCGGCTGCTGTTTTTGTCGGAATGGTGATTACTGCGGTGATTGGAATTGTCTGCGGTGCAGCATTTGGTTTAAAGGGAATGCCGGCATTGCCTGATACATTCTTCGAAATGAATTTTCATCTGAATGCGGCAGGTTCTTTTATGGATGGTTTCGGTGAGCTGTTCGCGAATCCGTTGAATGCGTTTGTTGTGATTTTCTCCTTTCTGTTTGTGGATTTCTTTGATACTGCCGGTACGCTGGTTGCTGTTGCGAACCGAATCGGTCTGGTGAATGAAAAGGGTGAGCTGGAGAATGTGGAGCGTGCACTTGTTGCGGATGCAGTAGGTACTGTTGCAGGTGCTGCGTTAGGAACTTCTACGGTTACCTCCTTTGTGGAATCAACTTCCGGTGTTGAGGTTGGCGGTAGAACCGGTTTAACTGCATGTACGACGGGTATACTGTTCTTTGTATCCATTCTGTTTTCACCCATCGTGTTATCTGCGGTAACAAATGCGGTTACGGCTCCTGCTCTTGTTGTTGTGGGTATTCTGATGGCACAGCAGCTGAAGGAAATCGAATGGGATAACATGGTTTATGCGACAGCCGGATTCATTACCGTTCTTATGATGATTCTGACATATTCCATTTCCAATGGGATTGCGTTTGGATTTATTGCCTACGCGATTGCAATGACGGCTGCCGGTAAAACAAAGGAAGTACATATCACGGTGTGGGTATTGATGGTGATTTTCCTAATCTACTTCGCACTGCCGCAATTTATGTAGAAAAAGATTTTAAAATCAGAAAAATAATGATATTATAATACACGGAAATCTTAGTATTTCAACGACGCCGATACTATACATATTCGCTATGGTATCGGCTTCTTAATAAGGAGGATACATTCATGGCTGATAAAATTATCGTACTTGACTTCGGAAGTCAGTATAACCAGCTGATAGCACGTCGTATTCGTGAGTTTGGTGTTTATTCTGAATTGCACCCGCACACGATGACACTGGAAGAAATTCTGGCACTGAAGGATGTCCGGGGAATCATTTTCTCTGGTGGACCAAACAGTGTATATGATGAGGAAGCGTTTAAATGCGATTCTGCAATTTTTGAATCCGGTATTCCTATTCTTGGTATCTGTTATGGTATGCAGATGACACATTTTATGAATGGCGGAAGTGTGAAGGCTTGTGAAGCAAAGGAATATGGAAGAACAGAGATTACGGTTGAGACGGATTCTCCGATTTTCAAAGGACTGCCGGAAAAGCAGATTGTTTGGATGAGTCATGGTGATCAGGTGGATACACTGGCTGATGGCTTTGTGAAGGATGCGTACAGCGATACCTGTACATTTGCGGCTACCAGCAATATAGAAAAGAATATTTATACGCTGCAGTTCCATCCGGAGGTACGTCATTCCGAGTATGGAAACGAGATACTGAAAAATTTTGTTTTTGAGGTCTGCAAGGCGAAGAATGATTGGTCTATGCACAGCTTCATCGATATGGAAATTGAGAAGATCCGCAAAACTGTCGGTACGGACAAGGTGCTGTTGGGATTAAGCGGAGGAGTGGATTCCTCTGTTGTTGCGGCACTGCTGCATAAGGCGATCGGGGATCAGCTGATTTGTATGTTTATTGATCACGGCTTGCTGCGTAAAGGCGAGGCGGAAAGCGTTATGGAGACATTCGGGCGCGAGATGAATATCAATCTGGTGAAAATCGATGCAAAGGAGCGTTTCCTGAGTAAGCTGGCGGGCGTGAGTGATCCGGAGAAGAAGCGTAAAATCATTGGAAATGAGTTTGTGTATACCTTTGATGAGGAAGTGAAGAAGCTGACTTCAGGTGAGGATATCAAGTGGCTGGCGCAGGGAACGCTGTATACGGATGTCATTGAGTCAGGGACAAAGACAGCACAGACGATTAAGTCACATCACAATGTTGGTGGGTTGCCTGAGGATATGCAGTTCAAGCTGATTGAGCCGTTGAATACGCTGTTTAAGGATGAGGTGCGTGCATTGGGGACGGAGCTGGGATTGCCTGATGAGATGGTTTGGCGGCAGCCGTTCCCGGGTCCTGGCTTGGGTATTCGTGTGCTGGGCGATATTACGGAGGAGAAGTTGGAAATCGTTCGGGATTCTGATCTGATTCTGCGTGAGGAAGTTGCGAAGGCAGGGCTGCAGAAGGAGATTTGGCAGTATTTTACGTGTCTGACGAATATGCGTTCCGTTGGTGTTATGGGGGATCAGCGTACATATGATTATGCGGTGGCTATCCGTGCGGTGACTTCGATTGACGGAATGACGGCGGATTGGGCGAAAATTCCGTATGAGGTGCTGGATGTTATCAGCAATCGTATTGTGAATGAGGTGAAGCATGTGAATCGAGTGGTGTATGATATTACGAGCAAGCCTCCGGGAACGATTGAGTTCGAATAGTGTACTATAAAGAAAAACGCCTTTGTTAAGGGCGTTTTTGTCTTTTTAAGATGATATTGAGTACAATAATTCAGAATTATATTACTTTTTGCTAGGCTTTGTATATTTATTAAGAGCTTCGATATGCTTTTTTTGTAGTCATTTGGTATTTGTTCTATTTACTAAATAATCAATAGAAGTTTTATAATAATCAGCGAGTTTTATCAGTATTTGAATAGGAATATCTCTGCCACCTGTTTCGTAATAAGAATAAGTTCTTTGTGATATATTCAGATAATCGGCTATATCGTTTTGAGATAAATCATGATCTTCTCTTAAGTTTTTCAATCTTACAAATATCATTTATATCACCTCATGAAAATTATAGAATGAAAAAGTGAATTGATATTGCTTATAGAACATATTGTTCTAGTGTGACGTCATATCTATTTAGTACATTTATTGCTTATGAGGACATTATCGTTGTATTATAAAATTCGGCAAGTTTGACTAGTATTTCAACAGGTACATTTCTATCTCCAGTTTCATAATAGGAGTAGGTTCTTTGTGAAACATTCAAATATTTAGCTAATTGTTCTTGAGATAAATCATTATCCTCTCTTAAATCTCGTAACCTTTTGTATGCCATTGTTACCACCTCATAAAAATTACATGTTATAACATTATGTTCTATTGCGTTTTAGAACGTTTTGTGCTAAAACTATTACTTAAGGAGGATTGGAATTATGAGCATAGATAAAAATGAATTCAAGTGTTTGATTTATGAATTATCAATAGGGGCTAGGAATTTAGAAGAATATCCAGTGGAGAAAAGTGAAGTTGTAGTTGATGATTTTGAAGAAGGATCGTATTGTAGCGACACCTATGAGGTAGTATATAATGCCAACCGTAGGCTATGTGATAGTTTAAATGTTGATGAGGATGAAGATGTTGAGTGCATTGTTTCTAATCTGTTATGTATTGCAAAGCATCTAAATATGAAGATGTATGATTATGGAGAATATTATGGTAATAAAGCAGTTAATAGTGAGATTGAAGATATTATATGTTTTTATGAGGAATCTAGTGAAGAAGAAAAAACGAAATACATGAAACTTATTTCAACAATTAAAAAGTTTTTGATTTCATCAGATTCTGAAGAATAGTAATTAGCAATTGAGTTATTTGATAATTGCTAGTGATTATCGCTTGTGCTATAATTTTATTAGAAATTTCTATGGGAGGAGAATATGAATAATTCATGTGGATACATCTATATCTTAACAAATCCTTCATTTGAAGAATATGTGAAAATTGGCTATGCGGATGATGTACAGAAAAGGTTGAATCAACTTAATAGAAGTGAATGCATTCCATTTGCATTTCGAGTCTATGCAACTTATGAAGTTAATTCACGTCTTTCTGATATGAAAATACATAAGATTATTGATAAGCTGAATCCTAATTTACGTTCGATTGAAACATTTGCTGGGAAAAAGAGAGTAAGAGAATTTTATGCTATGTCACATGATGATGCATATAGTATCTTAGAAGCAATTGCAGAAATACATGGCTGTAAGGATAAATTAAAGAAGATTGAACCTACGGTTTCAGAGGAGCAAGAAGAGGAAATGGCAGAAGAAATAGTAGCTGAACATAAAGAACGACTAGCTCCTTTCCGATTCACTATGTGCAATATTCAACAAGGAGCTATATTAGAATTTTGGTCTAGTGCAAATTCTAACAGTGGTATTACTTGTGAAGTTGTTAATGATAGACAAGTCGAATATCAAGACAAAATTTGGTCTTTATCATCACTTGCTAGAATGTTATCAAAATCAGAATGGCCGGTTGCTGGACCTAGATTTTTTAAATATAATGGAGAATGGCTTAATGATATTCGCAAACAAATGGAAGATTCATAAGAAGGTAATTAATTAGATATAATGCGTGGATGTTGATTATATGTTTTTCAATTTTGATAATAATATTATTTATTTCTAAGAAATAATAAAGAGTATATCTATAAATTGATATCGCTTCATGATATCAAACTGATACCATAAGCTTGTATTATCACGAGAATAGGTATAAAATAACATTGATAAGGAATAAAAAGCTGCGAAAGTTAAATAGATAAGTTTAGCTATCACAAGTGCTATGAAGAATTTGGATAGTGTACAGATATTTGAAAAGACCGCTTACGCTCTAAATGGGATTTTCTATACAGAAGTGTAACATCTTCTAAGAGAGCCTTTTGTGCAAAATCCATATTTAACCTTGATAGATTCAGTAACTTCTAATGTTTTAACTTTAAAGAGAAACTGTGTAAATAGCAATATGAGAATAATGATAAGTGGAATTTGTAAGATACTGCTCAATACTTGTATTTACGTATTTCTACCTTTGACAAACTCACATTATAAGTACATACTCTATAATATCCTCAAATATTTGGGTGTGTAAAGGGTAAAATTTAAAAATATAATTATAGGAAAAGACGATTTCTTTGATTAGTTATAAACCATTTTTTGAAACATAAAAGAGAATGGGAGGCAGGCAATATAAATTAGAAACAGAATATGGTATATCTAAAGGCACTTTTGATAACTTAAGACATAATTGAATTATTACACTATATACTGTAGAAAAATTATATGTAATTCTTAATTGTGAAGCTTGGGATATCTTTGTAATTGATTTTGATAGAAATGATTCTAAAGTATAGACTATTAAAATGCATTCTTTAGATACAAGATATAGATTCTGATTGAAATATATTATGTTTTGTGGGGTGATTGAATGTATAAATATCAGCGATTACGTGATTTAAGAGAAGATAGGGATGTAACACAAAAGCAAGTTGCTGACAAGTTAAAAACGACACAACAGCAATATTGTAAATATGAAAATGGTAGACAAGAGATACCAGTGCATCACTTAATCATCTTAGCGAAATTTTATGGGGTTACAATAGATTACATTGTAGGTTTGACAAATCAAAAATAATGGAAATATATTACACCTTTTTAGGTTTAAAATCACACACCTTATTGGTTTTAGCTATATCATAAACTTATGAGGTGTTTTAATGTACCACTACAATAAATTTAGCGTATTTCATTGTAAGCATAAAGAGAGGAAGAAATTTATGATATTTAATGATTTGTTTTTTGGTTTTGCGGATGCTTCTAAAGAATTTATGATAGAACCAATTTTATTTGAAAAGTCATTTTATGATCCTTATGGTATTATAACGCAATTACAGGAGGATTGGAAATATATAGTGGTAGGTAGAAAAGGGGTAGGAAAATCTGCATTTAGTTCTAAACTTCAATCCAAGGCTAAAACTAATAACGAGATTATCACTTTTCCTTTTGAATTAAGTAATTTTGAATACACTACATTTTCTAAGACAAGCGCCAATAATGCTGTTGTAGGGACAAGAAAATACAAAGACTCTTGGGATTTTATTTTATTACTTTCAGTATTAAAAACACTGAAATTGCAGCCCTTGGAACTAAATGATAGAGTTATACAGACTATAGAACTCCTTAAAAAGTTAGGATTCGATATAGACGACGAATATACAAAAAATGTAAAGAGATTAAGCAAGTTAAAAATAGGCGCTTCTATAGGTGTTTTCGATTTGAATTATGAAGAAGAATTTGGAGAAAAACCGATTGATTTTTCAGAAAGAATTGGTACACTTAAGTCATTAATTTTGGAAGCAATAAGATCTATACATATAGAGAAAAAAAACTTTATTTTAATCGATGGTTTAGATGATATTTTAAGATTTAAAAAAAACCAATTAGAAATATTGTCTAGTCTAATTAGAAGTGTCGATTTTCTTAATGAGTACTTTTATAAAAATCAATCAAATATAAAAATTCTATTATTTATAAGAGAGGATATGTTAGGGATGATTACAGATCCTGACTTAAATAAGATTAAACGGGATGGCAGTATAAAAATTTCTTGGTGTGATGATGTAAATTCGTTAAAAGAAATTATTGAGTTGAGATTTAGATATTCAAAAATCGCACAAAAGGAAAATTTGATTTCCAGCGATTTTTTTCCTAAATTTATGAAAAACAAAGAATTTTGGGATTATATTTTTGAATTCACATTATATAAGCCTAGAGATGTTTTACAGTTTTTAAATATATGCAAGTCAATGTATCCTAATCATAATTCTTTAACTTATGCAGAAGTAAATAAGGTACTTAAAATATATTCAAAAGAATATTTTTTAGAAGAAATGAAAAATGAAATTACAGGATTTGTTGATGATGAAGTTATCAACACTTTACCTTCAGTTTTTAGAAAATTATCAACTAGATCATTTAGCTTAGGTTCATTTCATACATTATTAAATGATCAGTCTATAAAAAAAACATATAATATAAAAGAGGTAAAGAATGTCTTGTATTATTTGTTTGAAGCTGGATATATAGGACATATTTATAGCGGAGGAAGTGTTGATTTTAAATATAGAAATCCTACGACAAACGTTGATTTTAGTGAGAATTTTTTAATTCACAAAGGCTTACATTTAGGACTTGGGATAAAATTATCCCACTAAAATTTAGTAATTTATAATATATGGAACAAAGTTCATACTATAAGGAATTCTCTGAACTGAAAAGAGTAAGTGCTCACCAAGGAGTGTAAAGCAAGGAAATGTAGGACTTGAGAGTAAATTACACTTCCTTTTTAGTGTTGTGGAATGGTAATTCAAGATAACATGGGCAAGTAGTCTAAGAATGAATGTTATTCAAAACATTAAAAGTAAGAAAACTTGGTTTCTTAATCATTCAAAAAGCAATGGAGGTAAATATAAATCTTGAATTTGATTCTTTTGATAGAATATTTCTCAATCAGGTCAGGTAATCGATATAGCGTTTACAGGAGAATTGCGGCAGAATCAACAGGAGGCTGTCAATACACTGATGCAGTATGATATGGGAATTATGAAGGCAGTTCCGGGTTTTGGTAAAACAGTTATGGCATTGTATATGATAGCGCAAAGAACAGTATCTACTTTAGTTATCGTACCCAATAAAGAAATCCAAAAACAATGGGAACAACGGATCCATGAGTTTTTAACCATACCGCCGGGTAAATCAAAACGAGACTCCTATATCGGAATCTATAACGGCTCCAAGAAAAAACTGAGAGGGCATATAGATATCGCCGTTGCTGCATCTTTAGCAAATTTAGAAGACATTGCAGTTACCCTAAAGGAATATGGCATGATTATCGTTGATGAATGTCATCATGCCGCCAGCGATACATTTACCAGAGTATTGAGAAACGTGAATGCAAGGTATATATATGGCTTTTCGGCAACTCCCAAAAGAAAAGACGGGTTGGAGAAAATCATGCATATGTTCTGTGGTCCTATCCGCTATGAAACCAGTTCATTTCAAATACAGAATACATACAGGTTTCAACAGCTCCTGATTCCCAGAATGACGACTATGCGGTGTCTGGATGATAGTAAAACCTACACGCAGTATTGCAGCGATCTTATGAACGACCAGATTCGAAATTATCTGATTGTGAAGGATGTGGTGAAAGAATTTCAGAATGATGGTAAAATCATTATCCTGTCAGAGCGTAGGCAGCACCTGACAATCTTATATGAGATGTTGAAGCACCTGCATATACATGTGTATGTACTGACGGGTGAAAGGAAAACAAAAGAGAGAAATGAAATCATTGCAAAAGTACGGAATTTTAATAGCAAGGAGAAATTCATCCTCTTGGCAACCAGCAAGCTTCTTGGTGAAGGCTTTGATTTACCTGCCTTATCAACGTTATTTCTTGTTATGCCGATTTCTGATGAATCCAGGATAGAGCAGTATACAGGAAGAATTCATAGAAATGTGGAGGGTAAGGATATGGTGAAGGTATATGATTATGTGGATGCTCATATCCCCATGCTGGAAGGAATGTTTCGCAAAAGGTTGAAGCAGTACCAGAAAGAAGGCTACTTTCTGCAGGAACAAAATCAAATTGTTGAAGTTTCCCAGCTGATGTATGAAGGGCAGAGCTATAAGCATGTATTTCTTGAAGATATAAAGGCATCCAGCAGTGAAATCCTGATTATGAATGTACATTATGAGTTAGGAAAAATCAAAAGCTATTTCGATGTCCTGCAGGAAAAGGCACATCAAAATGTTCAGCTGTATGTCGTCTTGAATGATGAGCAAAGACAAAAGGAAATGCTTGTGCGAACGATAGAAGGAATGGGCGCAGCTATTTTGCACAGCAATCATTCAGCACATTTTGTTGTGATTGACAAAGAAATTATCTGGTACAGTGATATGGATTTTCTTGGAAGGGCAAAAAAAGATGGTTTAAGTACAAGGCTGAAAGATCCGCATCTGGTAAATGAAATTATGAAAATTGCACAGGATGAACAGCTGCAAAATATAGAGGATGATGAAAAGATAAGCTTATGGTGAATAAGAAAAGTGAATGTAAAATAGAAATATAAAAGCCAGATAATCCAATGCCATTTGGAATTAAGGTAAAAACTGTATGAGGAAAATGCCATTCTGGAAGTTTTTACTGTAAGTGATACCAAAGCCTGTATCCGTGTAAAAGGAACGATTGATTATACAGTGGTTTTACAGAAAACAGAGCATGGCGTTACGATTGCTTGCAATTGTTCGTATCTTAGAGAATGGTAGCACAAGGTAGCTGTATTACTGTATCTTAAAAAGTATCGCATCCAGTATTGAAAATCGAACACAGAACGGTCACGATAGAGATTAGTCATTTGGATGATTTTAAGTTTGAGGTTAAGGAACAGCTGTATGAACTGGATGTAAATGATGAGGATTTATCGCATGAGGAATGACTGTATTTACGCTATCAGACATTTCAACATGAAAGGCATGTGGAAACCAAGCTACAAATGCTGATTTACTTATCAAGAAAATTGTAGTATCACCTGATGTATGGATGGTGATTTTTAAGGATCTGAATCAGAATCCTGAGTCTGTAAAAGCGGTAATTTCAAACATGAAGGAACAGGATATGATTTTCATGCTAAGTGAAGCTATACGGACTGTGGAAGAATCTGGTTCCTCAGCATAGGAAGCATGGATGATATGCTTTCAGGAGAGAATTCTGGAATTGGAAGATGTATTCGCTAATGCAGGTATGTAAGGCAGGATAACAGGAAAGTCAAAACTGTAATCATGTTCATATAAAAAATCGGAGGTCCCCATATGGATGAGCATTTTATTTATATCGTACTGGAAATCGTATCGGAAATACCCAAAGGAAGCGTCGCAACCTATAAACAGATTGCGGAGCTGGCCGGCAGAGAGCGTAATGCCAGGCAGGTTGGCAAGATTCTCTCCGCATCCACCCTGTATGGCGAATACCCGTGCCATCGCGTCGTTAACAGTGCAGGCAGAACGGCTCCGGACTGGGATGAACAGAAAAATCTTCTCATAGACGAGGGCGTCACCTTTAAACCAAACGGAAACGTTGATCTCAAAGCCTGTCAGTGGAAGATATAAAGCAAGCACCTCTATCAAAAGAACCACCAGCAAAACCCAAACAGAGGCACGCATAACCTGACGGGTGAACTTCCCAACTGCTGAGTGACAAATTATTTTCAAAAAGCATACATCAACCGTGCAGTTTCTAATGAGAAACCATCATTTCCGGAATTCATGCTAACAGATTCGGAAAAAGTGTCTTATAATGTAACTGACAGGGGAATTCTCCCCGCAAACTTTACAAGCCAAGGAGCAATCGATTATGGAAAAAAATATACGTCTGGTTATCTGTGATATTGACAGTACCCTCGTTACTTCCGAAAGAGAACTGACACCGAGAACAAGAGCTGTCATCCATCAGCTTCACACAAAAGGAATTTACTTCGGCATCGCATCGGGCCGGCCATTGGATGAACTGGCAAAAAAAGCAGCACTGTGGGGAATCTCATACCCCTTTGATATCCTGATCGGCATGAACGGCTCCGAGCTTTGGGATAACCTTTATCAAAAGGAATACAGCTACTTTAAAATGAAAAAGGAGTGGATCAAAGAAACAATGGAGCTGATGAAGCCCTTTGATTCCAACTGCTTTATCTATCGCGATGACTGCCTGCTCTGTGAACGCGATGATGCACAGATGCGCAAATCCGCCCTAACCAGTGACAAGCATATGGTTGTCGTGGACTCTCTCTCTGTCATGTATGAGCAGGAAAACGCTAAAATCATGTATCGTGTCAAAGAAGATATCGTGGATGAAATCGAACAGTATTTGAACGAACATCCATCTCCTTACTATAAAGGCTTCAAAACACAGCCGACCCTCATTGAATTTGCAGATCAGCGGGTATCCAAAGCCTATGCACTGAAAAAATTCTGTGAATGTAACAGAATAACACCGGAAGAGGTCGTTGCCTTTGGCGATACGACCAATGACAATGACATGCTGGCATACAGCGGTCTGGGTGTCTGTATGATCAATGGCAGCGATGATACCAAAGCAATTGCAGATGATATCACCGCATACAGCAATGATGAAGACGGCTTTGCCAGATACATGGAAGAGCATTTTCTGAAATAACAGAGGCATACAGATAAATATCTCTCGCTTATCCGCTTTGCCAGATACATGAAAGAGCATTTCTTGAAATAACAGAGGCATACAGGTAAATATCTCTCGCTTATCCGCCTAAACACAATAGACATACAGGAACGCATCTTCATTGGATTGTTGCAGCCTGCATGCAGACTCTAACATCCCCCCTCTGCAGGATCAGTAATTTCATATGAACAAGAAAACGCAGCATTCAATCACCATTACTGACAATAACATACCTGTAGGAATCCCTGGTTTATGACGATCTACAAACGAACGCATATCCAAAGAACACAGCCTGCACAAAACACGATAAAGCCCATAGAAAAAGTATCCGTAAGGATTCACTTCCAACAGGAATAAATCCTATCGCCATCGGATACTTTTTTACTACACAATTCTTTCCTCTTGTTATTATCACACAAAATTCAATAAACATGCCAATCAACACGTTTAGATTCACACCTATTGCTGTTCCTTTACTCCATGCTCTTCAAAGACTCCACCATATCAATATGATTCAGTACACGGTTTGTAATCAGATTCACAACAACAGCGAACCCAAAGGATAACAGCACCGTATACAGATAACTGATCGGGCGTATAGTCACCGCAAAATGGATGGACGGCATATTCAGCACATACGTAAGACTCTGCGCAAGTATCGTACCGGCAGGAAGCCCAACCAGAATACCCAGCAATGTCAGAAGCAGCGTCTCCTTATTCACATAGGAATGCACTTCCTTATCATAAAAGCCCAGCACCTTGATGGTCGCAAGCTCCCGTACCCGCTCTGAAATATTTGTAGTCGACAACGTGAACAGAACAACGAAGGCAAGAGCGGCAGCCATGGCTAAAATCAGATACACAACCGAGGTTATCAGGGAAAAGGAGGTTTCAAATGCATTCTGCATCGACGAAGTGCTTACAACAGACAACACATCATCCCGCTCCTCCAGCTTCTGCACATACCTGTCCTTCTGCAGTTCACTGACCTTACCCTTATAATTCGCCAGCACTGCATTATCCTCATAAGAGCCGAACAGCTTCTCATAGGTGTTTTCACTCATATAAATCGTATTTCCCAGGTAATTCTGAACGATCCCCGTGACCTTTACACGCTCTTCCTTCAGATCGCTGTTTTGCACACGTATCGTATCCTTCACAGAAAAATCCAGAACCTGCGATGCATTCTGTGTCACATATACATCGCCCTCCTCAAGCGTTACCGGATCACCGTTCAAATCCTCCAGTGAGAGATACGAAGCCACATCCGCCTGTTTGGAAAAGACCATCAGCTGTACGCGTTCTTCCTTATTTCCGCTGCTCTTGATTGTGGCATTATCCACCAGCAGAGCCATGCACTCGCTCACCTCATCATTCTTTGAAAGCGATTGATATACATGCGCTTCATCCGTCATCACCATGAGATCATAGCGGTAAATATGCTCATACTGTCTCGGAATCAAGGCACTGACGGAATCATTGATCGCCATGGCACACAGCACCAGCGCACTGCAGCCCATAATCCCGAACACCGTCATCAGCATTCGTTTCTTATAGCGAAACAGATTCCTTGCCGTAACCTTATTCAAAAACGTCAGATTTCTCCATAACGGACGAATCCGCTCCAGCAGAACTCTTGCGCCTGTTCGTGGCGCCTTAGGCCGCATCAGTACAACCGGCATATGCTTTAGCTCTTCGTGAACCGCAATCCACACGGCAACCAGTATCCCACCAGTAAACAATGCAATTCCACCGATTCCATACCATGCGTCAAACTGCAGACTGTAATTCGGAATCAGGTATAATGTCTGAAAGATACGGAACACAAACTTCGGAAGCAGAAGGAATCCGCCGATATCCCCGATGATACCTCCCAGCAGACAGGCACTCCCCGCATACAGGAGATATTTCTTCATAATTTCTATATTTCGGAACCCCAGCGCCTTGTAGGTGCCGATCAACAGGCGTTCTTCCTCAACCATTCTGGTGATTGTCGTTAACGCAATCAGAATCGCAACCGTAAAAAATACAATAGGGAAGGCTGTACCAACCGCCTCGATGGAAGCCGCATCACTTTCAATATTGCTATAGCTGGAAAGTGATGAACGATCCTGGATGTACCATTTCGGATGCTGAATGGAAGAGGTATCCACATGGGCAGCGGCCTGCGGATCGACTGCATATGCCGCAAGCTTCATCTGCTCCACCAGCTCGTCATAGCGTCTGTCCTCCTGCTGCTGCTTCACATCCTGTTCCAGCGTTTTCTTTGCCCGTTTGATCAGCGCCTCATATTCCTGGGAATACGACGCCATATCCCGGCTGCCCTTCACCTGTACATAGGCTGCCGTATATGCAGGGAAAGAAATACCGTCCTCCCTGATAAAGCATACATAACGGCTGGCTGAAATGGAGCGAAAGGAAGCTGCCCCGTCTTTGTTATTCAAATCCGAAGGGTCCTGTACGATGGCCGATATGGTGTAAGTACTTCTAATCTGCGATGGTTCATGAAACTGAATCGTATCACCGATTGTTTTTTCGCTGTCATCCGCATAGGTTTTAGAAACAGCAATCTCTTTCTCGTTTTCAGGCAGTCTCCCCTTCAGGAGATAAGGTGTATTCAACTGTCCGCCCAGTGTCTGCACATCCATATTCTGTGAACTGCCATTTACGGAGGTGTACACCGTTTCACGATAGACGCCTTCTGCGCGCTCGATCCCATTCGCCTTTCGCAATGCCGCAAGATCGTCCTCGTTCAGCCCCATCGTTGACACAACCTGAATATCGAATACCTGCTGTTCATCGTAAAACTGATCCGCACTGTATCGCAGATCGTCACAGGCCGCCTTCAGACCACTCAGCATCATGACACCAAGCGCAGTGATAATCAGGATGGAACAAAAGCGCTTCTTATTGCGGAATATCGTTCTGCGGATATCTTTATTGGATGCTTTCATCATCTCACCACGCAATTTCGGAAATCGGCAGCGGTGTATTGCGTACCATTTCGCTGACTGTACCATTTTTAAAGCGAATAATGCGATCCGCCATCTGGGCAATGGCCGCATTGTGCGTAATGATGAGTACGGTCATCCCTTCCTGGCGGCTCAGCTTCTGTAACAGCTCCAAAACCATCCGCCCGCTTTGATCATCCAGCGCACCGGTCGGCTCATCACAAAGCAGCAGCTTCGGCTTTTTGGCGATGGCTCTGGCAATGGCAACCCGCTGCTGTTCTCCCCCGGAAAGCTGCCCGGGGAAATTACTGCTTCGATGGGACAGTCCGACAAGCTTCAGAATTTCACCTGCATCCATGCTGTCCTTCTTCATTTGGTTTGCCAGCTCGATATTCTCAAGGGCAGTCAGATTTGGTACCAGATTATAAAACTGAAATACAAATCCGATATCATAGCGCCGGTATTCCACCAGCTGTCTGCGATTGCAGGCGGTGATATCTCTGCCATCCACAAGCAATTTTCCGCTGGTAGCGGTATCCATACCGCCCAGAATATTCAATGCCGTCGTCTTGCCGGCACCCGATGGTCCCAGGATGACCGCAAGCTCGCCCTGCTCTATGGTAAAGCTGGCACCGTCCAGGGCTCTGGTTACGACATCTGCACTGTGATAATGCTTTGCGATGTTGTCAAATGTGATATATGCACTCATAAAGTCCTCCATAATTCCTATGAACTATTATAAAATGGAATGTAAAGCGTATCAATAAACAATATGCGACATGCTGTTGAGTGATTGAAATACAGTGGCCGGCATGGTATCATAAAGCAAGGTGAAGTGTAAAAGAAACGCTGTACAGGCAGCCTTGCATGATTAGAAATGAGAATATGCGATACCGCTGTTACGCTTTTGATTATGGTGTTCATTCGCAAGCCCTATTCCCGTGATACGCGTTCCTCATCTGTACGTTTACCAGCAAAATCATACATAAGTGCCACATACATGTTTTGCAGTGTTATAAATTACACAGCAAACGATTCTTACAGAAGTATGTATTCCCGTTATTCCATCCGATTCTATGCCAGCATAGCCGTCTTACCATACAAGAAGCAACCCGACAGCGGCATAGAACGAAACAGCTTTGCTTAGGAAATACGTGTGTACCACCCTATAAACGTCAAGGGTTTTCCTAATAGTGCTGCGTAAAGAAAGGAACTACCACCATGAAAAAACAGCCGCAGATTACAGAACAGACAAAGGACAATCTGCGCTCAGCCTTCTGGACGCTTTATTCCAGTAAGCCGATCGATAAAATCACCATAAAGGAAATCACAGATCTGGCAGGCTATAACCGGGGAACCTTCTACTTATACTATAAGGATGTCTATGATATCTTTGCATCTATAGAGGCCGAGCTGCTGCAGGCATCTGAGCAGATTCTTGAAACAGCAAGAGAAAGCGAGCTGTCCGGGTTAAAAAATCATATGAGCATGATTATGGAGCTGGCCAGGAAATATTCCGCCTATGTAAGTGTATTGCTGCGGGACCCTTCCAGCAACCAGTTCAGCAGGAAGCTGCGGGAAATGATATGGCCGGTACTGCGTCCGTATGTAATTCAGCATCCCTGTACCGAGCAGGAGGAAAGCCTTCTGGAGGAATTTTACCTCTGTGGTCTGCTTGCCGCAATTTCAAGCTGGGTCAAAGAGGAGGAGCCGCTTCCCATTGATCAGTTTATCAGCTTTGTGTTATCAAATATACTGCCATTCAGCTGGAAAGCCTGAACACAGTATTGCAGGCAATCAGGAATGTATGCAGGAAGCATATGCATACGGATGCTGCGCATACAGAACCGTGAAATTGTCTGCGGATTATCCACATGTATATAGGATGATCGAGCCAGCTGTGAATTGCATATATGCATACAGGCTGCAGGAAATCATGGAACTGTCTTATGAGGTTTGCGCATGAATTATGAAATGAGATGAGAGGGTGACGATATGAGGATAGCTATTGTAGAGGATGAGCAGGATTTAGCCTTGGAGCTGCATGCACTCCTGCAGAAGCTGGGCAGCCACAGCATTGCGCTGTTTCCCGGAGGAGAGCAGTTTCTATTCGCATGGGAGGAGCAGCCCTATGATCTTGTGTTTCTGGATATACAAATGAAGGGTATGAACGGTTTAAAGATAGCCCGCAAGGTGCGGGAAAAGGACGCACACGCCTATCTTGTGTTTCTGACAAATGATCCATCCTTCGTATTTGAAGGCTATGAGGTAAATGCTGTCCGCTATTGGCTGAAGCCGGTACAGGAGGAAAAGCTTTGTCAGCTTTTGGATCAGCTGGAAGCACCGAAAGCGTATCTGTTATGGTCCATAGATGGAGAACTGCGCAAGCTGTACGAGGAGGATATTTATTATTTGGAAAGTGATGCACATTATGTACGCTGTCATCACCGCAAGGGAATCTTCCGCATGAAGGGCAGCTTTCAAAAGGAATGTGCCGGACTTTCCAGCGACTTTCTGAACTGCCATCGCAGCTATTGTGTGAATCTGAATCACATCCATGCTCTGCGCAAGGATGGCTGTGTGCTGGATAATCAGGAATGCATCCCGGTAAGCAGAGGTATGAAGCAGCGGGTGCAGGAGGAAATTATGAAGCGCTGCAAGCGGGATTTGTTATGCAGATTCTGATACTGCTGCCGCTGCTGGTTCACCTGTGGCTGCTGCGGAAGCAGAGAAACAGACTGCTGTTGGAAGGCGCAGCTTCCCTGATCGTCTTTTTTGCACTCCTGTATACAGGGGATCGCCGGCTGTATGCCGCATTTCTTCTGCTTATTTTTATCCTGGATACAGGCGGGGAGTATATCCTGCATATCATCGTACCCGTTTTTATCCTGCTGACCTGGCCGCTTTCGTATGCCCCCTTTGTCTGGACACTGATGGAGCTTGTGCTCGTACTCTATGATAAGCTGATGATCCGCAGCTATGAACAGCAGCTGCAGGAATATCAGAATAAGGTATTTGACCGGCAGGTGCAGGAGGTGGAGCATATGTATACCACCATGCGTGCATGGCGGCATGACTATCATAATCATCTGCAGAATCTCAAGGCGAAGCTGCGGAAAGCGGAGGTGGAGGAATCTCTCGGTTATCTGAATGAGCTGGAACAGGAGCTGGATGATATCCGTCAGCTGGTGGAAACCGGAAATGCCAATATGGATGCAATCCTCAACTCCAAGCTTTCTCTGGCACTGGCGCAGGGAATCGATATCCATGTGAAAGCTAGCGTTCCGGAAAGCATACCGTTTCAGGATACGGATATGTGTGCTCTGCTGGGAAATCTGACGGATAACGCGGTGGAGGCCTGTGCAAAGGTAAAGGAGCAGCCGTTTTTACGGCTGTATATCGGTCTGTACAAGGGACAGCTGTATATCTCCTGTACCAACGCCACCAGTGAAGTGGTGCGTAAGCTGGATGCGGACTATGTGACAAGGAAACGCGGCAATCACGGACACGGGTTAAAGCGTATGGATCTGATTGTTGAAAAATATGATGGCTTTATACAGCGAAAAAATGAGCCGGGGGTATTTACTACAGAGATTATGCTGCCGCTGCAGGAATCTGAAATACTCGGAAGGAAAATGCTGTAAGAACACTGATGAGGCATTCCTTCTGTATGCATCAGCCTCTGCACTGGCATGATCCGGTTTCTTTCAAACTGCGCCATATCCTGTAATGGAGAGGGGCTACAACCATTCGTGTACGGAAATCTGCAATTCGTGCACGTTTTGTTATTTTTGAGAGCTTTTGCTTTATACTGCAGATGTGAGGTGAGAATATGAAAAAAACGATACCGGGAAATATGCTGTATCTGCTTAACATTTTATGGAAAATTGACCGCAGCACCTTTTGGAGCATGCAGCTTCATATACTGCTTGGCGCAATTGTCCCCTTTATTTCTGTACTGATTCCCAGTGTGATTATAAATCTGCTGTTGAAGGAGCGCTCATTATCAACTTTTGTATTTGTATTGGGAGGGCTGTTGCTGCTGTATGGGATCCTGCAGGGACTGGTCAGCTATTTAAACGAATACAATGCATTTGCGTTTATCAAAAGCCGTGGACTGTATTTTGTCCGTAATGTATATCTGGGAAGAGCCCATCTGGATTATGCTTTACTGGAAAATGAGGAATACAAGAAAATACTGGAGGACGCGGTAGAGGCAATCGAAACCAATAACAACGGGCAGGAGGGGATGTTCCATGACTTCATCATCTTTGCCACATCGCTTCTGGGACTGATACTGTATGCACTTGCAAGCTCTGGACTCAGTATATTGTTCGTCCTAGGTCTGCTTCTGCTCGTGGTTTTGCAGTATGCATTGTTTTCCATCGCCAGACATTATGAATATTCACACCGCCCTGAGCTGGACGGCTATCTGATTGAAACGCGCTACCTGAATCAGATTGCATACGATACAGCGGCAGGCAAGGATATTCGTCTGTATCAGCTGCAGGACTGGATCAATGACAAATTTGAACATGTAAACCGTTTGATTGCCCGTATTCGCGCAAGGGATTACAGTGCCTATATGCTGGTGGATACACTGGGAATTCTGCTGGATTTTGTGCGTGATATCGCCTGCTATGCATTCTTGATCAATCAGCTGATTGCAGGAATGGCAATAGATGAGTTTGTGTTTTATCTCGGTATTATTTCCGGTTTTTCTCTTTGGTTTAAAAAGGTGGAGGAAAGCTATGCGAGAATGTCGGTAAACAATGTGCTCATTAACCGGATGCGTACGGCATTGCAAATGAAAAACAGGATGCATCATGGCAGCGGTGTCAAATTGGATCAGAAAGAGATAACGATCACCCTTGATCATGTATCCTTTTCCTATCCGAATCAGGATAGAAGCATATTGGATGATATTTCCTTTACTCTGCATGCGGGACAAAAGCTTGCACTGGTCGGCGCAAACGGAGCCGGAAAAAGCACAATCGTAAAGCTGATTCTAGGCTTTTATACACCAAGTGCGGGAAGCATTTATATCAACGGCACGAATATACGTGAGCTGGATCTGGATGATCTGTACGCACATATCACAGGGATTTTTCAGGACGCTGTGATGCTGAGCTATTCCATTGCGGAAAATGTAAGCATGCAGGATATCACCGATACCGATCTGCAGCGGGTGAAGGATTGCCTGAAGCGCTGCGGACTCTGGAATTTTATATCCGCACTTCCACAGCAAGAGCTGACGCATATTGGCAAGGATATCGAAGAGGATGGGATTCAGCTGTCCGGAGGTCAGAAGCAAAAGCTGTTTATGGCCAGAGCGCTGTATCGTGACTTTGGATGTCTACTGCTGGATGAACCAACTGCGGCGCTGGATGCACTTGCAGAAAAAGCGCTATATGAAAGCTATCACGAGCTGACACAGGGAACCTCCAGTCTGTTCATTTCGCATCGGCTCAGCTCCACGAGATTCTGTGATGAAATTCTCGTGCTTGATCAGGGACATATCGTAGAGCGGGGAAGCCATGAGGAGCTGCTGGGAAAACAGGGAATTTATGCGGCGATGTTTCAGGCACAATCGCAATATTATGAGGAAGAGGGTGATGGATGTGAATGCATGGCAGGAAATTAAAAAATTTACCGGTATTGTTCGCTTAAGCAATCCGCATATTGTCTGGATTTGGGGTGGCTATGGAATTACAAATGCGCTGTCTCCGTTCATTACCCTGTATTACTCCGCAGAAATCTTGAATCAGCTGATTGTAAAAGAATATACAGCTGCATTTCAAACGGCGCTTCTCATGTGCACAGGGGTACTGATCTGCTCCCTGCTGGCAAAGGCGTTTTATAACCGTCTTCAGGTCATCTGTCGTACAGCGGTACAGCGAATTGATCAGAAGCTGCTGTATAAGGCGATGCGCATGGAATATGAGCTTATGGAAACACAGGAAACCATGGATACGCTTAGAAGAACACGGAATTCCAGCAATGGCTCCGGTAAGATTGACTCTGCAATCGAGAATTTCGCATTATGCAGTTCCTCACTCTGTACGATTCTTCTGGCACTGCTTGCGTTAGGTACTTTGATGCTGCAGATTCGCACCTGGGATATATACCTTCTTCTTCTGCTGGCAGTTCTGGCTGTATTTCTGCTATTTAAGAATGCATTCGCAAAGAAGCACGGTGCGCTGCTGGAAAAGCTCTGTAAGGAAAACGATCATAACAATGCTTTGGTTAATTACCTGTGGAGTCTGTTCTACAGGATGGAAACGGCTAAGGAAATCCGTCTTTATCATATGGATCCGCTGTTTGAAGTGAAAAATGAAAAGCTTATGCAGGATCCGGCTTTCCGCAGCTTCGGAAAGGATAACGGAAAGCTGCTGTTTCAAAGTGATTTGCTGGGGCAGGTACTTTCCTTCAGTGCCTACATTTATGTAGCTACCCTGGCTATGCGCTCCATTATATCCATCGGACAGGTATTGTATATGGCTGGCATCATCCTGAAGGCAGTGGATGCGATTGCACAATTTCAGGTAGACTATGCACAGCTTCGCCATCAGCTCTCCTATCTGAATGCATTTTATGATTTTCTGCACCTTCCCAATATGCATTATGATGGAACGCTTCCCATTGAAAAGCGGGATGACGGAGAATACGAGTTTGAATTCCGTCATGTTTCCTTCCGTTATCCGCAACAGAAAAACGATGTCCTGCATGACGTGAATATTCGGTTTCATTTAAAGGAAAAGCTGGCGATTGTGGGGATGAACGGCGCCGGAAAAACCACGATTGTGAAGCTGCTTTGCCGGCTGTATGATCCAAGTGAGGGTGAAATATTATTGAACGGTATTAATATTCAAAAGTACGATTATGCGGAATACACAAGTATCTTCTCTGTCGTATTTCAGGATTTTGCGTTATTCTCCTATCCGCTGGATGAAAATGTCGCAGGAGCATCGGCACCAAACGCCAAAAGGATTGCGTCTGTCCTGCAGCGGCTGGATATATGGGAGCGCATCAAGTCGTTTACCGATCAGGAGCATAGTCTTCTGTTTACGGATTATGCGAACGGTGTGAATGTGTCTGGCGGGGAGGCACAGAAGCTGGCCATTGCCAGAGCCCTGTATAAGGATGCTCCCTTTGTGATACTGGATGAGCCAACCGCCGCACTGGATCCGCTGTCGGAGGCGGAAATTTATGAGCATTTCGATATGCTGGTACAAGGAAAAACCACCCTGTATATCTCCCACCGTATGAGCTCCTGTAAATTCTGCGACCGCATCATTGTTATGGAACAGGGGGAGGTGGAGGAAGAGGGAACACACGATACTCTGCTGAAGGAAAATGGTGTGTACGCACAGCTTTGGAATGCGCAGGCGGAGTACTACAGTGAGTAATGCTGTTCCTGATAAATTCCTTATACGTGAACATTGCTCGGCATGGTACTCCGGTGTTGAAAAGAGAAGTCTGAAAAATGACTGCCTCCTAATGCTTGATATAGGAAAGCAGAAGAAAATTATTTGATAGCATGCACTTAGGATGATCCTGTATATCTTCATGATAGTAAATCAAAGCAATGAGAAAGAACTTCCCTGTGAGGTTCTTTTTTAACGAAGTCAAGACGATTTCCGTAGCGTATCTGATATCAGATATATGGAAGAACCAGCTTGAAATCGGACTGTGACAGTACTTTCATCCATAATTCGATGGGGATACACTGTTCTAAGAACACTTATGCATACACGCCATATGCTGGAGCATCATGTATAGAATGTGATGAATCACCAATATTTCAGAAAGAAAGTCATACAGCTGCCGTACAGTAGGAGAAACTGAAACAATGTCTATGATCAGCTATGACATCCCTTATAGTTTGTGCAGGCTTTCTCAGAATTTCAACGGCAAACAGCCACTACAGCTTAGAAAAAAATGTAAAAAAAACTATCTTTTTATTTTCATACGGGGCAAAAAGCGTTAAAATGAATCTGTGCTATGCGCAAAAAGAAAAGAAAGAGTTAATTGGAGGTAAGATATGAGCGGTTTTTTTGGAGTAGCTTCAAAAGAAAACTGTGTACTGGATGTGTTTTTTGGTGTAGACTACCATTCACATCTGGGCACGAGACGTGGAGGAATGGCGATACATGGAGAAAAGGGCTTTGCCCGTGCCATTCATAACATCGAGAATTCTCCGTTTCGTACGAAATTCGAAAAAGATATTGAGGAATTTGATGGAAATCTTGGAATCGGATGTATTTCAGACAATGAGGCACAGCCGCTTCTGGTAAAATCCCATCTGGGCTCCTTTGCCATCACAACGGTTGGCCGTATCAACAATCTGGAAGAGCTGCAGAGTCTATGCTTTGAACGCGGGGTTACACACTTTCTGGAGATGAGTACCGGAGAGGTGAATCCAACAGAGCTGATTGCTTCGTTAATCAATCACAAGGCAACCATCGTAGAAGGCCTGCAGTATGTACAAAGTCTGGTCAAGGGCAGTATGAGCATATTGCTGATGACACAGTATGGTATTTATGCGGCAAGGGATTTACTTGGAAGAACACCAATCGTTCTTGGAGAAAAGGAGACGGGCTTCTGCGCAACCTTCGAGAGCAGTGCATTTTTGAATCTGGGCTACCATCACTACCGTGATCTGGGAGCCGGAGAAATTGTCTTCATCACTCCGGAGCGTATTGAGGTACTGCAGAAACCAAGGGAAAAAATGAAAATCTGTTCCTTTCTGTGGGTTTATTACGGTTATCCGACGTCCACCTATGAGGGAGTCAATGTGGAATGTATGCGAAACCGCTGTGGTGAGCTGCTTGCCGGTCGTGATGATGTAGAGGTGGACAGTGTCGCAGGTGTTCCGGATTCCGGAATTGCACATGCAGTAGGGTATTCCAATGTCTCCAGCGTGCCGTTCGCAAGACCGTTTATCAAATATACACCAACGTGGCCGAGATCCTTTATGCCAACAGGACAGATGCAGCGGAATATGATTGCGAAGATGAAGCTGATACCGGTACAGGAGCTGATTCGGGATAAGCGCCTGCTGTTAATAGATGATTCCATTGTGCGGGGGACGCAGCTTGGGGAAACTACGGAATTCTTATATGAAAGCGGTGCGAAGGAAGTACATGTCCGTCCAGCCTGTCCGCCGATTATCTTTGGTTGTAAATATCTTAATTTTTCACGCTCAAAATCGGAAATGGATCTGATTACACGCAGAGTCATCCGCAAATTGGAGGGTGATGATGTATCGAGTGAGGTACTGGCGGAATACGCAGATCCTGACAGCGAACGCTATCAGAAGATGTGTGAGGAAATCCGTCAGCGCTCCAACTTCACATCCCTTCGCTATCACCGTCTGGACGATATGATTGCATCCATCGGACTGGATAAATGCAAGCTGTGTACATATTGCTGGGATGGCAAGGAAGACGACGAGGAGTAGGGAAAAGAGGCTTCGTCTGCTTTCTGAAGGAGAATAGAGCGGATAATGAGAACACCTTACCTGTTTTCGAAATAATAAAGAAATGGAGATACCTATGCAGTTGATGCAAGTCAGGCATACGTATCTCCTTTTTTTGTAGGAGCAATATTGCTTTCTGTGTAATTTACTGCAGTAAGACAAAAGAGCCAGTTGCTTTCACAAACAAAAAGAATACAGCGTATGTGCTTGACAGCTAACGATTATTAGCCTATACTGACAGTAGAAAGGCTAATGAGTGTTAGCTGAAGGGAGAATAGCTATGAAGCAGTTATCCACAAAGGAGCGTATCCGTACAGAGGCTCTGCATCTGTTTGCACAATATGGATATGATGCAATCAGTGTCGCACAGATTGCAAAGGCAGTAGGCATACAGGCACCGTCCTTATACAAGCATTATGCAAGCAAGGAGGACATTTTCCTTGCCATTATAAAGGAAATGGAAAAGCGCTATGCACAGCACGCTGCCGGTATGCAGATCAATGGCAGTGATGCGAAGAAAGACGGAAAGCTGTATACCCAAATTACGGATGACCAGCTTGTCGATATGGGCGTGCATATGTTTTCTTATTTTCTTCACGATGCGTATGAGAGCAGCTTTCGCAAAATGCTGAATATGGAGCGCTATCACAATCAACGACTAGCCAAGCTATTCCAGAAGCAGTATTTCGATGATGCAATTGCATATCAGACAGTGATCTTTCAGCACTTGATGAAAGCAGGTATTCTGAAGCCGCTTGATCCGCAGATTACGGCACTGCAGTTTTATTCACCAATCTTTCTGCTGCTTCAGCTATGCGATTCCAACCCACAGTATGAACGAACGGCAATCGAACTGCTTCAGCAGCACATTCGACAATTTCTGAAGCTGAATTCTACAAAGGGTGACTGATATGAAGGTTACGCTACTACATGGTCAGAATCACAGGCAGTCATCGTGGCATGCGGCACACCTGCTGCTGGAGCAGCTGCCGGTGGAAGCCCTGCATGAATTTTATTTACCTAAGGATATGCCGCATTTCTGCTGCGGCTGTTATCGCTGCATGGAGCTGGGAGAGGACTTCTGCCCGCACACAGCCTATATGGCTCCTATTATGAAGGCAATGAAAGAAGCAGACTTACTTATATTTACAACCCCTACCTACTGCTTGCGGACAAGCGGTTCCATGAAAGCATTTCTGGATCACTGCTTTCTAAATTTCGTTGTACATCGTCCCCTGCCTTCCATGTATCATAAGCAGGCGGTAATCTTAGCCTCCGGTGCAGGCAGCGGGATGAAAAAAGCCGCAAAGGATATTCGCACAAGTTTGACAGGATGGGGAATATCCCATATAAGCAGCTATGGCTTTCGATCCATGGCAACTACATGGGAGGCAGTACCCGAAAACATCAAACGAAGACTGACGACAGATCTTGCAAAGCTCGCCAGCCGTATCAAACGAAAGCAGCACCATAAGCGTATCAGCTGGAAACAGAAGCTGCTGTTTCATGCGATGCGGCAGATGCAAAAGCACGGGATGGGGGCAGGCGAGCTGGACTATCAATACTGGAAGGAACGGGACTGGCTTGGACGCAGTCGTCCATGGACGGATGATGAATAGAATACGTGTATTTACTTCCGGTGCACTACTTGCATTTGCCTGCTATTGTATGCTGTTTGATAGAAATCTGCCCTTTTCGCTTCCTTTCCCTGTTTATGCTGCCGCGTTTCTTTACTTTAGCGTGTTTCCGATAAAGGATATGCTGTCTTTCTGCAATACCACCCTGTATAAAGGTCGGCAGTTTGAGAAAAATTATGAGGCCGGGGAGGAATCAGCGCAGGTACTTCTCACGGAAAAACGCAGCTATGACCGGCGTGCTGCCGGCGCAATGCTGTTCTGGCTGACCTTTCTCGCCATCCCCGGGTATCTGTACTGCAACGGACTTCTCGATCGGATCTGGATATTCCTCCTGTTTACTCTCTCCAATTTTTCCGTATTCTTCGCCATATTCGGCTGGTGCCCGTTTCATTCCATCTTCATTCGTCCGGACTGCTGTATGGAATGCAGAATCTACAACTGGGACTCCTTCTTCCAATACAGCTTTCTGATCTTCTTTCCCAATGTATTCACCCTCACACTGGTTCTGCTCGGTGTGCTGTCCCTGATAGTCTGGGAAATTCGACATGCACTGCATCCGGAGCGCTTTTACAAATGCAGCAATGCACGTCTTACCTGTGAAAACTGTGACCTTGACGGCTGCCGAAAACACAAGAAAAAACTGTTCCATAAGACACTGAAAGAAGAATATAGAAACAAATGAATGGGATAACGCTGCTGTAAAGGATCAAAAGGTCATAAAACAGCCGGGTATTTTTGGATTATCAAAATCTGCTCTTGACGAAGCAGCATCGTGTGAGTATCATAAATACTAGCATTTAAAAAGGGAGAGTAGAAAATTTATGGAGGTAGAGGAATCAAAAAATTTAATGACAGAGGGAACGATATGGAAGAAAATCATATTCTTCGCCCTTCCTCTGTTTTTGGGAAATCTGTTTCAACAGCTGTACAATACAGCGGATTCATTGATTGTAGGAAATTTTCTTGGCAGCAATGCACTGGCTGCCGTCAGCTCGTCGGGAAATCTCATCTTTCTGATGGTCGGCTTTTTCAACGGTATCGCAATCGGTGCAGGGGTTGTGATTGCCCGTTATTTTGGAGCCAGAGATATCGACAATATGCAGCGGGCGATTCATACAACAGTCGCCTTCGGTCTTGTTTCCAGTTTGGTTCTAACGGTGCTCGGCGTTCTTCTGGCACCTCAGATTCTGATCTGGATGGATACACCGGCGAATGTTCTGCCGCAGTCGGTAACCTATTTCCGCATTTATTTTATGGGCTCTCTGGGGCTTGTCATGTACAACATCTTTGTGGGCATCCTGCAGGCGGTAGGTGACAGTAGACATCCGCTGAATTATCTGATCATTTCATCAATTATCAATATCGTGCTGGACATCGTATTGATTGTCGTCTTTCATATGGGAGTTGGCTCTGCGGCCTTTGCGACAATTCTTTCACAATTCGTCAGTGCATTTCTATGTATGAACCGGCTGCTGCGGACAAAGGACAGCTATCGGCTTTCCCTGCGCAAAATTCGCTTTCACAAAGATATGCTCGCACTGATTATCCGCTATGGTCTGCCAAGCGGTCTTCAGAATTCCATCATCGCCATCGCCAACGTGGTCGTGCAATCCAATATCAACGGCTTTGGGGAAATGGCAATGGCCGGATGCGGAGCCTATTCAAAAATCGAGGGGTTTGCGTTTTTGCCAATTACCAGCTTCACCATGGCACTGACAACCTTTGTCGGTCAGAACCTGGGGGCACGTCAATACGAACGTACGAAAAAGGGCGCAAAATTCGGTATGCTGTGCTCCATGGCGATTGCAGAGGTGATCGGAATTGTCATTTTTCTGGGGGCACCGCTATTGACAGCTGCCTTTAACAATGATCCGCAGGTGGTAATGTTTGGAACCGAGAGAGCCAGAACCTCGGCAATGTTCTTCTTCCTGCTGGCTTATTCACACTGCATATCCGCCATACTGCGCGGTGCCGGAAAATCCATGGTACCAATGATTGTCATGCTGCTGTTCTGGTGTGTGGTGCGAGTGACCTTTTTAACGGTTATGATTCACTTTTTGAATGATATCGCCGTTGTATACTGGGTATATCCGCTGACATGGTCCTTAAGCTCCATCGCCTTCTTCCTATATTATCGTAAGGTGAACTGGATGCATGCGTTCGAGGCGGCCTGAGACACACACACTTGTTTCCAACCGGAAGGCCTGTATGCGCGTCATAGTAGCTATGACATTTTTCGCTAGTTGCAGGATAGGAGTTCAAAATATTTGCCTTTTAATTCCAAACGGCTTCAAAAAACGCTTCAAATCCGGGCATGATGACATACTGAGCTGAAAAGACTTTACAGAGATGAACATACATATTGAATGAAGGAACAGGTAACCTGCATGCGGGCACGCTGTTCTTTTTATATGCGGTTTTTATAACATTAAGGAAGCATACAGCTGTAGGGCAAAGAATACAGCGGCTTTTGCTTCATGCGATATCTGCCGAGAACGTACGGTGAAATATGAAATTGCCTGTTCGCTATTGACAGGGAGCAGCTACAAACGGATAACGCCCCATCGATTAGGAAGCTGACAAAATTCTTTTCTTTTTTCCTCAGAACTCTTATAATGAAAAGAGCAGCTCAGAAAGAACAACAATACGTGATGCTTTACGCTGGATACTATGAAAGAAGTGAAATGATGAACAATATAAATATCGGAATGCTGGCACATGTGGATGCCGGCAAAACAACGCTGTCGGAAAGTCTGCTGTATGTGTCCGGGAGTATTCGTCAGCTGGGACGGGTGGACCATGGAAATGCCTTTCTGGATTATGATGCACAGGAAAAGGATCGCGGTATCACGATTTATGCCAAGCAGGCAATCTTTGACTGGAAGGATACACGCATTACCCTGCTGGATACACCGGGACATGTGGATTTTTCCGCAGAAATGGAGCGGGTGCTGCAGGTTCTGGACTATGCAGTGGTGATCATCAATGCACTGGATGGCATACAGTCCCATACGGAAACGATCTGGAAGCTGTTGCAGCACTATCATGTTCCTGCTCTCGTATTTGTGAATAAGATGGATGTCAGCCATACAGAGCGCACACAGATCATGGAGGATTTGAAACGGCATCTGGATGAGCATTGTGTGGATGTTACCCTGCAGGATGAAGCATGTCAGGAGCAGCTGGCCATGTGCAGTGATGAATTGCTGGAAAGCTATATGGAAACAGGAGGAATTACCGATGAGCAGCTGGCGGATGCGGTTGCGCAGCGAACCATCTTTCCCTGCTGCTTCGGCTCTGCACTGAAAATGGAAGGAATTCAGGAATTTCTTGATATGTTAAACTCCTGTACAAAGGCTCCGGCATATCCGGAAGCATTTGGTGCCCGGATATTTAAAATCAGTCGGGATGAGAATGGAAACCGTCTGACGCATATGAAAATCACCGGCGGCAGTCTCAAGGTAAAAACGAAGCTTGCGGAGGATGAAAAGGTCGATCAGATTCGTCTGTACTCCGGAACCCGTTATCAGCTTTGCGAGGAGGCATGCAGCGGCTGTGTATGTGCAGTAAAGGGATTGACCGATTTTCATGCAGGAGATGGTCTTGGCTTTGAAAGGAGTCGGCAGGAGGTTCAGCTTACCTCGTTTATGAATTATCGTGTGCAGCTTCCAACGGGCTGTGATCCCTTTGTCATGCTGAAGCAGCTGCGCCAGCTGGCGGAGGAGGATCCACAGCTGCATGTAAGCTATGATACTCATTTGAAAGAGCTGCATGTACGGCTGATGGGGGATATTCAGACCGAGGTATTAAAGCATACCATACAGGAGCGTTATCATACCGCAGTGGACTTTGATGAGGGCAGTGTTGTATATAAGGAAACGATATTGAACACAGTTGAGGGGATTGGCCATTATGAGCCGCTGCGTCATTATGCAGAGGTGCATCTTCTTTTGGAGCCCCTGCCGAGAGGAAGCGGTCTGCTCTTTGAAAGTGACTGTAAGGATGAGGTGCTGGACCGTCACTGGCAGCGTCTTATTCTGAGTCATTTGCAGGAAACGGAGCATGTCGGCGTTTTGAGCGGGTCTCCCATTACCGATATGAAAATCACCCTGCTTTGTGGCCGTGCCCATCAAAAGCATACCGAGGGTGGAGATTTCCGGCAGGCAACCTATCGGGCATTGCGGCATGGACTGCGCAGTGCAGAAAGCATACTGCTGGAGCCTTACTATGAATTTACCCTTCGCATTCCCCCTTCCTGCGTCAGCCGTGCGGTATTTGACATCGAGCGCTTTCACGGTACCTTTACCCTGCAGGAGGACAGTGGGGAGATGAGTGTCATCAGCGGCAGTGCACCGGTACGGAAGCTGCAGAGCTATCCACAGGAGGTATATGCCTATACCAAGGGGAAGGGACGCCTGTTCTGTACACTGAAGGGCTATGAGGCGTGCGCAGATGAGGAGGATGTGCTGAAGGAAGTGGCATATGACTGTGATGCAGACATGGATCATCCGTGTGGTTCCATCTTCTGTTCTCATGGAGCGGGCTATTATGTGCCTTGGAATGAAGTGAAGCAGCATATGCATATGCAGAGTGACTGGGGCCGTATGCAGCTGAAAAGGGAAAGCTATCAGAGCTATACGGCAAAGCCTGTGGATGAAAAGGAGCTGGAGGAAATCTTTATCCGTACATACGGTCCGATCAAGCGAAGACCACCGCAGAAAACGAAACCCGCCTCGAATATTATAGATTTGGAAAAACAGAACATTTGCTGTCAGCCGCTCCCGGAATGCCTGCTGGTGGACGGATATAATGTGATTCACGACTGGGAAGAGCTGAAAGCCATGGCAAAAGAGCATCTGGATGCGGCACGGCATCGATTGATCGACATCATGTGCAGCTATCAGGGGTATCGCGGCTGTGAATTGATTCTTGTCTTTGATGCCTATAAGGTAAAAGCAGGTATCGGCTCCTCTCATAAAGAGGGAACGATTCATGTTGTGTATACAAAACAGGCGCAGACAGCCGATATGTATATTGAACAGGCAACGCATCAGCTTGCGAGTGAATTCCGTGTAACTGTGGCAACCTCTGACGGTATGGAACAGCTGATTGCCAGCGGACAGGGGGCATCCCGTATGTCATCCCGCCAGCTGTATGCCGAGGTATTGCGCATGAAGAACACCTCGGTAAAGGAATTTGAGCGGAAGCAGCTGCGCGGCGGTGCGGAGCCGCTGAAAAAACTGCGGGAATACCGGATTGAGGATGCTGATGAGGAAATGAAATCATAAAACAAAAGCACCGGAAAACATGGTATGATGGAAGCGTCAAAGGTTCCTTCTGCAGAAGATTGTGCAGGCATAAGCGCCTTTTGATTTAGAAAATACACCGCTGTAAGAGATGATACTGCAATGTATCGCCTTTCTACCGGTGTTTTTTCATATCCATCATGCACACACAAGCCTATCCGCTGTAGAAGGAAACAGGGCTGAACAAAACGAAAAAGAGACCTTCATGCTGCAGAGTATATAAATGAAAATGCCATGGAATCAAAGCAGACCCTATCTGTGCCGGCATGCAGACTGCTTAAATTTCTCATTCGTGCAGGACCACAAAACCATGGTATGCGCTTGGTTTCTGAAAAGCAAATACCCGCTATGATTCTACAGCGGCTTCATTTCTGTGTGCCGGAATAGAAAGCTTTTGAAAAACGGTATACACAGCAGTCCTGTGTTTTTTCTTTGTATGACAGGGGTAAAAGGATGCAGAGTGTGATAAAATAGAAAAAAGGGCAAGAGCATATGGCGGCAGCTTATCCTGATACAGGCGTTATTCAGAGTACCTGTGTTTGGGTGTGCCGGCCTAAAAGGAGGTAAGACCATGCACCGACTATCATGGAATAGCATAACAAGCGAAACACGGATTCCGCAGAAAACATCCGCAAATGCAGAGAAATACCGCAGTGAATTTGAAAGTGACTATCATCGGATCATCCGCAGTGCATCCTTTCGCAGACTGCAGGATAAGACACAGGTATTCCCGCTTGACAACAGTGATTTTGTGCGCACAAGACTGACGCATTCTCTGGAGGTATCCTCCATCGCAAAGCTGATTGGCAAGCAGGTATGCATACAGGTGCTTGATCAGCAGCTGGCACCTGCCGGGGATCAGCCGGATTCCTTGAAGGTTATTGAAATTCTCAACTGTGCAGGTCTTCTGCATGATATTGGCAATCCTCCCTTCGGTCATTTTGGAGAAAGTGCAATTCGCAACTGGTTTGAGAAAAATCTATCCCTGTTACAATTCAAGCAACGGCCTTTACAGGCATGGCTGGATGAGCAGCAGCAGGCAGACCTTCTGTATTATGAGGGCAATGCCCAGGCGCTGCGTATAATCACAAAGCTGCACCGTCTTACAGGACGAAGCGGCATGCATCTGACCAGCAGTGTTATGGATACGATTATCAAGTACCCGGTGAACTCTCTGGAAAAGCTGGCAGAGGATACAAAGGAAAAATCAAAGCGCAGTCTGCTCAGAAAAAAGGTCGGTTACTATCAGAGTGAAACGGATCAGTTTCTGGAAATCAAACAGAATACCGGTACAACGGGCTGCCGGAATCCGCTGTGCTTTATACTGGAGGCGGCAGATGATCTGGCTTATACCTTTGCGGATTTGGAGGATGGCTATAAAAAAGGTCTGTATTCCTATGAACAGCTGCTGGATGTAATCGTGGAAGCGCAGGATGAGCGGGGAGCGGAGCTGCTGCGGCAGGGGCTGGAGGAAGGACGCCAGCTGAAGAAAACGAGTGAAAAGGGCTTCGATCCTTATCAGCACGCAGTTTTCACATGGCTGACAAAGAAACAGCTGTTCAGTATTTCCGGTGTGTCCGATGCATTTTTGAAGCATTATGATGCGATTATGAACGGGGAATTTGATCAGGAGCTGCTTGCGGTAAGCAAGGAAGGACAGCTGATCCGAAGTCTGAAGCAATTCGCCTTTGACAGAGTTTATAATGATGCCGCAATACTAAAGCTCGAGCTGATGGGGAATGAAATCATCACCTTTCTGCTGGATCGCTTCATGGATGCACTGCTGCCCTATGACAGCGGCTTGAACATGAGTGAAATACAGGAAAAATACATTGATCTGCTTTCCGGAAACTACCTGAATACCTATCAGTATACTGCACAGGATAAGGAGGATGGCGAACGGCTGTATCTGCGTTTACTGCTGGGAGCGGATTTTGTGGCCGGCATGACAGACAGCTATGCAATCCGTCTGTATCAGGAGCTGAAAGGAATCTAGGTGATGCTATGAAGCAGGAAATCTTTGAACAGCTGAAAAGGGAGCTATGCGCCTGCCGGCTCTGTGAAGGAAAATTTGACCATGAGCCGCGTGCGATTTTTCAGGGGGCGCAGGACGCAAACATCATGCAGATTTCACAGGCACCCTCTATTCATGTACATAACAGTGGTCTGCCCTTCCATGACGCCAGTGGGAAAAAGCTGCGCAGGGAATGGTATCAAATCGATGATGCGCAGTTTTATGATGAGCATAACTTCTATATCGCTTCCATGGGACACTGCTATCCGGGAAAGGGGAAACAGGGAGATAAAAAGCCTCCCAGAATCTGTGCCAGAACCTGGCTTATGCGTGAGCTTGACGCGGTGGATAATCAGCTGTATATCATCATCGGGGCAATGGCCGCAAAGGAGCTGTTTCCCGAACGAAGCTTTGAGGAGCTCGTATTTCACGATCAGCAGCTGCGTGGAAAGCCGGCTCTGGTGCTGCCGCATCCATCTCCACTCAATGTACGCTGGATGAAGGAGCATCCGCAGTTCGAAGCGGATCGCCTGTTGCATATCCGAAAGCTGATACATAGGGCTTTGCAGCTTTGAAGGCAGGATTTCCTGTTGGATATCACCATATTCTATCGGGAAGACAATTAAGAATTGCAGGAAGCAGGATGCCATACAATGGGCATACTGCATGGATGTAAGGCTTTCTGTATTATCATGAGCAGTCCTGCACAGGTATGTTATACAGCAGTAGGGCTTAGGATAAGGAGTGCCGTTTGCTTGTTGCACAAAGCAGCATGCGGGTGCTCCCTTTTTATTTGTGAAAAAGTAAACCACCAATAAGGTTCAGCGGCTTCCGGTGATGTGGGAAGGCATACAGGCGCTGAAAGCAGCCATTGCAGAAAATAAAAGAGCTGTATCTATCAGACGGTATAGATGATTGCTATGGTGCATTAAGTAAGGAACCTGCTGTGCCTGTTTGTTTGCACATCCGGCAGGGGCAAGCAGATTTCTGTGTTATCTTCCATAAACAGGAAAAAAGTTTACTTTCTTTATGCAAATCACTTTAAAAAATAAAGTTACTATGGTATAGTATGAATGTAAAGCAGGGAAACACATGCTGCAGGAGGTATTTATGAAATCTTACGACGCAATTATCATCGGCTTTGGAAAGGGTGGAAAGACCCTTGCCGGATATATGGCAAAACAGGGAAAACGGGTGGCAATGATTGAAAAATCAAATCAGATGTATGGAGGTACCTGCATCAACGAAGGCTGCATTCCCTCAAAATCCCTGATCATACAGGCAGATAAGCAGTCCTATGGGCAGGCGGTAGAGCGCAAGGAAGCACTCATCGAGAAGCTGCGAAAGAAAAATTTTGACAAGCTGGATTCTCTGGAGCCGGTCGATGTCATCACGGCAAAGGCTTCCTTTGTCAGCGACCACGAGGTACATGTACAGGGGGCAGGTGTGGATGAAACCCTCTATGGAGACTATATCTTCCTCAATACCGGTTCTGTTTCAAACATTCCCAATATAAAGGGGATACACGAGGCACGGCATATTTACACAAGTGCGGAAATGATGAAGGAACGCAGTCTTCCTGCGAAGCTGGCCATTATCGGCGGCGGCTACATCGGTCTGGAGTTTTCCAGCATGTATGCACGCTATGGAAGCACAGTCACTGTATTTGAGCATGGAAGCCGTCTGGTAAAGCGTGAGGATCAGGATGTTGCGGATGAGATTCAGAAGGTGCTGGAGAAGCAGGGGGTAGGCTTCGTATTTGAAAGCAGTGTAAAGGAGTTTGCCAATGACGGGGAACAGGTTGTGATTACGTATGATGATGCGCATGGTATACAGCAGAAGCTTACAGTGGATGCAGTCCTGCTGGCGGCCGGAAGGAGTGCGAATACAAAGCAGCTCCATCTGGAGAACACCGGAGTAAAGCTGGATCAGCGCGGCAATGTCATCGTGAATGAGTATCTGCAAACCAGTGTGCCTCATATATATGCGATGGGTGATGTAAAGGGTGGATTGCAGTTTACCTACATTTCTCTGGATGACTATCGCATTGTGAAGGATCATCTCTTCGGAAACAAGCAGCGAACTACAAAAAATCGCGGTCATATCGCTTATTCCGTATTTATTTCGCCAACCTTCTCCCGTGTGGGACTGAGCGAACAGGAGGCACGGGAACAGGGCTATGCCGTAAAAACGGTTTCCATGCCAGCCGCCGCAATTCCACGGGCGAATGTCATTTCACAGTCCGATGGTCTTTTAAAGGCGGTTATTGATACAAAAACAGATCAGATTCTAGGCTGTGTACTGTTTTGCGCAGAATCTGAGGAGGTTATCAATTTTGTACAGCTGGCTATGAATCAGAGGCTGACGTACCAGGAGGTCGGAAATCACATCTTTACACATCCGACGATGAGCGAGGCCCTGAATGATTTATTCAGCTGATAAAGCGGTTTAAAGCATTCGAAAGAAATGAGGCAGGAGGCGTGTCAGGAAGCTGTAGCTTTCTTCTACGGTTAGGAATTCTCATGATGCAGCCCTGCCTATCTTGTAAACAACATAAAATAAAAGGAGGAAAACATGATGTCAAATGTAATACATGCAAAGGAAGCTGAATTTAACGAACTGATTCAGAAGGAGGAACTGGTACTGGTGGACTTCTTCGCTACCTGGTGCGGGCCATGTAAGATGCTGGCACCGGAAATCGAAGAGCTGGCAGATGAGTTTGAAGGAAAGGCGAAAATTTTAAAGGTGGATGTCGATCAGGAGCAGGCACTGGCTATGCGCTACGGGGTACAGTCCATTCCAACGCTGATCGTATTCAAAAACGGCGTACAGACTGAAAAGCGCCTGGGCTATCAGCCGTATCCGAAATTGAAAGAAATGTTAAACAGATAGGAGAATAGAATGCTGAATCCCAACGACGTATTAAGCCATATCAGCTTTCTGCTGGTCTTTCTGGAGGGCTTATTATCCTTTTTATCACCCTGTGTATTGCCGCTGCTGCCTGTCTATATGGGGTATCTGGCAGGGCAGGATCAAGAGCAGCCGCATTCGCAGCGCAGAATTTTCCTGCTGACGGTCAGCTTTGTCATCGGAATTTTTACCGCGATACTGCTGATGAATATTTCCGTACATGTGCTGAGCAGCTTTTTCAAGGATCACATGGTGTATTTCGTACGAATCGGGGGTATCCTGATTGTGCTTCTTGGTCTGCATCAGCTGGGAATCTGGAAATTCAAAAGTCTGGAGCGCACATGGAAGCTGCCGTTTCAGAAAAAAGGAAGTGTGAATGCAGTTATTGCCTTTCTGATGGGCTTTACATTCAGCTTTGCCTGGACACCGTGTATCGGCCCTGCGCTGTCTTCCATTTTGCTGCTGGCGTCATCCTCCGGCAGTCTTTGGGTGTCCACCTTCCTGATGATTGTATACGCACTGGGGTTTACAATTCCCTTCCTGATATTGGGATTGTTTACCGGAAAGGTACTGCACTGGATTTCCAATCATAAGAATATCATGAAGATTGCTGTCAAGCTGGGGGCTGTTATCTTAATTGCAATCGGTTTGATGATGTTTACCGGTAAAATGAATACCATCAGCTCGTACATGAGTACCTCGGATAAGGCAACTGCCAAAAAGGATACGGATACGGCCACACCAGAGCAGGAAGAGGAGGCTGCGGATACTCCGGATGCACAGACCTCGGCGGAGCAGCTGGATTTTGTTCTGACGGATCAAAACGGAAAACAGGTATCCCTTGGCGATTATCGGGGAAAGGTTATTTTTCTGAATTTCTGGGCAACCTGGTGCCCGCCGTGTCAACGTGAACTTCCGCATATTCAGGAGCTGTATGAGAAGTACAGGAACAGTGATGAGGTAGCTGTTTTAACGGTGGTGAATCCCGGCGGTCAGGAGAAATCTGCAGAAGGAATTCGGACATTCCTTGATGAGCATGCATATTCCATGCCGGTTTTGTTTGATGATGGCTCCATGTATTATTATTTTCAGATAACAAGTATGCCGACGACGTTTATGATTGATAAGAACGGGAAGCCGTTTGGCTATATCAAGGGACAGCTGACGCCGGATATGATGGAGAATATGATACAGCAGACATTGTCAGGAAAAAAATAAGGAATTGATGGTATATATGGAAAGGGTTATATAAGGTGATGGTATGAAAAAACAGTATGATATGCATTGCAATATCGCACAGACACTCAATCTGATCGGTGACAGATGGACACTGCTCATTTTGCATGCAGTGCGTGAGGGGAGACGCACATATAAGGATTTGCAGGAGGGGCTGGAGGGCATACCGACAAATCTGCTGTCCAGCCGATTAAAGTCCTTGTGCGAGGATGAGCTTCTCAGCTGCAGCCTGTATCAGGAGCATCCGCCGCGCTATCAGTATGAGCTTACGGATAAGAGCAGGGATCTGGATGATATCTATAATGCAATGATGATCTGGGGGGACAGGCATCTGCATAAGAGCTATAAGTGTCTGAAGCATAAGGATTGCGGGGGGGCTGTTGATATACAGTATGTATGTAGGGAGTGCGGAAAGGTCATACGAAAAGAGGACCTGATTGCGAAACCGGTTGAGGGGTGAAGCGGGTACAGCTGGCGCGGGCTGGCTGTATCTTTTTTGTATGCATTCCTGGAATTTGAAAAGATTAACGATAAAGTATATGAAAAATATGATATGATAGTAGCTGAGGTGAGTCTTTCATGAAATTGATGTTTATTATTGCAGGAGATGAGTATGCTGCCGATATTTCGGAAAAGCTCAAAGAGCATGCATTTATGGCGACAGAGGTTGGAAGCACAGGTGATTTTCTGCAATATGGACAGACCGTTTTGCTGCTGGGGGTGAATGAGCAGGATTGTGACAGAATTTTATCAATTCTCGATCCGGAAGCTGACTGGAAGGGCACAGAACACGGATTTCCGTTTCATGAGGAGGTTTCTATATTTGTCACGGATGTAAATGATTATGTGAAGGTAAATGCATAGGGATGGTCGGTTTATTTCGGGCTTTAAAATAGATGACAGAGCATCCTTTTCTTTTAGAGTATTTGATTAAAAGGCCTTGTTATAAAGGGTTTAAAGGGGTTCGATTTCGTTGGATAAAAAAATTCAAAAAAATTCAAAAAAGTTGTTGACATAAAAAAAGTCTAATGGTATTATATATGAGCGCTGATGAGAACGGCGCGAAAAAAGAAGTTCAAAAAACGTGGAGGCTTAGCTCAGCTGGGAGAGCGTCTGCCTTACAAGCAGAGGGTCGGGGGTTCGAGTCCCTCAGCCTCCACCATAAAAATGTGCCGACTTAGCTCAATTGGTAGAGCAACTGACTTGTAATCAGTAGGTTGTGGGTTCAATTCCTATAGTCGGCACCATCTTTTAAAAAAGAGTCGGGGAGGTAGCGAAGTGGCTAAACGCGGCTGACTGTAACTCAGTTCCTTTTGGTTCGGCAGTTCGAATCTGTCCCTCCCCACCATCTTTTATTGGGGCATAGCCAAGCGGTAAGGCACCAGACTTTGACTCTGGCATTCCACTGGTTCGATTCCAGTTGCCCCAGCCAATTAAATTCAACATATAAATGACCCGTTAGCTCAGTTGGTAGAGCATCTGACTTTTAATCAGAGGGTCGGGCGTTCGAATCGCCCACGGGTCACCATTTATCTGTTGCGGGTGTAGTTCAATGGTAGAACTTCAGCCTTCCAAGCTGACTACGTGAGTTCGATTCTCATCACCCGCTCCATATATCAAACAAGTCGATATTTATCGGCTTTTTTTGTCTTTTTTCGAAATTATGACCAACAAATGACCAACATGTTAAAGTAAGAAATCGTTCGCTTTTCAAAACCAGCTAATGTTATTTGGCTAGCTATCTTATTAAATGACTGTTCTATAGACACATGGATAACGCATATATGATACATAATGCTTTTCCATAATATATTGATGTAATTTAGACATAGAGACTCACAAAAAGGTATTTCATCTGAAGCCTGTAAATTTGTAAGAAAACTGGAGAGGGATACATACATAGCATGAGATCCAGCATGTAATCCATACATTTTGCAGGTATGAGAAAAAGGAAATCATCCATACTATGCATGAGGTGATATACAATGGATAACAACGCAATCGTAGAAGAATTAAACCAGCTGCTGAAGGGCACGCACATGGGAATCGGTATATTTGAAGATTTGGAAGGAAAGCTGCAGAGTGAACGACTGAAAACAGAATTTCACGGACTGCTGGACAAGCTGAAAATGCATGCACATTCCCTGAGCGCTTTGATTCAGACATGCGGCGGTGACCCCGTCGAAAGTGCCGGATGGAAAGGCATGGTGACCGATGCAGTTGAAATGCTGAAAAACCTGATGATCAGCAATGATAAGCAGGTTCTGGAGGAAGCTGTTAAAAATATTAAAATGGCACAGAAGGCATTGTATGCGTTTGATGAGAAGCATCTTGTATTAAACGATCAAATGAAGAAAACGATGCGGATCATGCAGGAGGATTATGAATCCATGTACCATATGCTGCATAAATATCTGATTGAATTTCAATAATCCTACTGGAGAGTTTGAACGTTTCCGTGTATAATCGTATCTATAGAAAGAAGGGTTAAGCATGAACGTTCAGGAAAGATTTTTACACTATGTATCCTTTGATACGCAATCCGATGAGCATTCCCAGACAACACCAAGCTCTTTGAAGCAGCTGAAGCTGGCAGAGGCACTTGTGGATGAAATGAAGGCTATCGGCATCGAGGATGCATATGTAGATGAATTCGGTATTGTATACGGTACGATACCGGCAACAACCAAAAAGGATGTAAAATCCATCGGGTTTATCGCGCATATGGATACATCTCCGGATATGAGCGGCAGAGATGTAAAGCCGAGAATAGTCAAATCCTATGACGGGTCCGATATCGTGCTGAATGAAGAACTGGGTATCAAAATGGGAGTCCATGATTTTGCATGCCTGCAGGAGAAAATCGGCGAGGATTTGATTGTGACAGATGGAACGACGCTATTGGGAGCTGATGACAAGGCGGGAATTGCGGAAATCATGACGATGGCGGAAACGCTGCTTCAGGAAAGCCGTGAGCATGGAAAAATCTGTCTGGCATTTACACCGGACGAAGAGGTTGGTCGGGGAACGGATCATTTCCGTATTCCGGAATTCGGTGCTGATATTGCATATACGGTTGACGGAGGAGAGGTAGACTGCGTGGATTATGAAAACTTCAATGCCGCTAGTGCAGAAATTCAGATTCAGGGTCTGAGCATCCATCCGGGAAGTGCGAAGGATAAAATGATCAACGCCCTGCTGGTAGCGATGGAATTTCACTCCATGCTGCCGGTACAGAAAAATCCTGCTTATACGGAAGGCTATGAGGGCTTTCACCATCTTACAGACCTCCATGGAGAATGTGAGCATGCCTATATGTCCTATATTATTCGCAATCACAGTGAAGAGCTGTTTGAACAGCAGAAGGCAGAGTTTCAAAGAGTTGCGGATTATCTGAATCAGAAATATCCGGAAAATACGATTCAGCTGCAGATTCATGACAGCTATGCGAATATGCGTACCATTATTGAAAAGGATATGCGAATCATAGAGCTGGTGAAAACGTCCATGAAGCAGATTGGCTTGGAGCCGAGATCCATGGCGATCCGCGGAGGCACGGATGGTGCCCGTCTGACCTATGACGGCCTTCCTTGTCCCAACCTTGGAACCGGTGGCTATAACTACCATGGAAAGTATGAGTTTGCTTCCATTCAGGAGATGCAGAAAAGTGTTGAGCTGCTGCTTAAAATTGTAGAAAACAATGTGCAGGAAGCATAAAAGGCATATTCCTGTACCGATGATCGTCTTGGAATAAATGCAAGAAAACAGAAGATGGAAGCCTGCTGCATGTGCAGGAAATCATTCTTCTGTTTTTTCTGTTTTTAAGGTGAGTGAGGATCCTTCGCACAGCATGTGTATGCGGACGGATATTCCATGCCACTGTGCTTTCTTCACATTATAGGAAGTCGTGCCGATTTCCTATAATGGGTTAGAGCTGCGCTACTATGTTAAATCGTCCCGATTTCCCATAATAGCTTTATAACACCCTCTAAACTAGAATCGAAATATTTCATATTTCATTCTTCGGGTGTTATGAACCTCTAACTCATTATAACATTTTTATAGGGACAAGCAGTTTCTATTTCGCGGATAGTTTCTTTTCTTCAGCTTTTTTCAGCAATCATTCTCTCCCTTATTCTATAGAGAGCATTTTCCTAAAAGGCGGCAGTGCTCCAACAGAGGGAGCATTCCCTGTATGGTTGATAAACTGTTCAGCAAAGCGTAGGTTCGCAAGCATGATAACCACAGAAGTGAAGGTACAGCCTATTCTCTGCGGCTTTTTGTATAAGACGGTATCCTATCTTTGACCAAATAAAAAGTGTCTTGAGAGAAGACACCTTACCGGTCATATGTTTTTGAAAAAGACCTGTGCAAAAGAGCAGCTGTTAAGAACAGCGCGTTACTCCTTGACAATGATACCCAGCAGCTGTACCAGACGAAGCGCCTGCTGTTCATTGACGATGACTCCGCGGATATGATCCATCGTCAGACTGATACCTTCAATATCGCTGGAGGAAAGATCCATGCCCTTTAAATTCGTGTTATGAAACTCACTCTCCTTCAAATCACAGCTGTCGTATACGGTTTTCTGATATTCGCACTGAATGAAGCTCGCATTTGAAAAATTGCTGTTCTCAAAAATAACCTGCCGAAATCTGGAGCCCGACAAATTGGCATAGGCAGCCTTCAGATTTGTGAAAAGAGTATTGTGTATGACACAATCGCTGAAATCGATTCCCATACAGCGGCAGTTGCGGAAAACACAGCGGTGAATAGCTCCCTTGTTGAAATGCAGGTTTGACAGCTCGCAATTTTCAAATACGGTATCAATCATATCAATCGCATCAAACTCACAATCCTCAAAAAACACATTACGAAAGACGCAGCCGTCCAGATGCAAGGCGGTATACTCCTCATTGCTGATGGTGATGCCGTCAAATTCCATTCCTTCCACATAATTGTCCTCATCAATGCAGGCATACAAGCTTTGTGCTTTCGTATACGATGGGCGCAGGCGGGGCTGTATTATTTTCATTATATCCACATCCTTTGGGTTCTATTGTACCATATTCTCTGCGGTATGAAAAGAAAATCTCCGTAAAAATTTCAGCGGCTGCTTTCCACTCATCGCTTTCCCATAGCGGTAATCGTATAAGTTCCAAGGAAGCATTACCTTTAGGCAGGCTGGGAAATGACCGCAGAAGACTGCTTGTACATTTTTTTGTTTGACATGTTTTCGTTGATTGCTTCCTGAATGGTGAAGAAGGGCATCAGGCTTATATCCGGCTCGATCAGTCTTCGATATAGAAGTCTTGTATTTCCGGGGAATCCTCTATATAATGAAGACGTTGAAAAAACGATTGCGTATTTATGAAGGATACTTGATAGAACGCAGTAGATGAAGGAAGGTACATATTATGGAACATATCATACAGCCGATGGCGGCTTCTTTGCATATCCAGCCGGAACAGATCAAAAACACACTGCAGCTGCTGGAGGAAGGAAACACCGTTCCGTTCATTGCCCGTTACCGTAAGGAAGTGACCAAGGGACTGGATGAAGAACAGATTCGTGTTATACAGGAGCAATATGAGTACCAGGTGAATCTGGAAAAGCGCAAGGAGGATGTCAAGCGTCTGATTGAGCAGCAGGGCAAGCTGACGGAAGAAATTATCGCATCAGTCAACGCCTGTGAAAAGCTGTCACAGGTTGAGGATATTTATCGTCCATACCAGCAGAAGCGGAAAACAAGAGCAAGTGATGCGGCTGCACGCGGCTTGAAGCCGTTTGCGGAATGGATGCTGAAGCTGCTGCGTGATGCGGATGTGCGTCAAGAAGCGAAGAGATATTTGAATGATAAGGTAACCGATGTGGAGGCTGCCATACAGGGAGCAAAGGATATTATTGCGGAAATGGCAAGTGATGATCCGGCTGTGCGCCAGAAAATCCGCAGCAGTATGGAGCGCTATGGAAGGTTAACGACGAAGGAAAAGAAAAAGCATACCGATGAGAAAAAGGTTTATAAAATGTACTATGATTACAGCGAGCGTGTAACCACACTGGCCAGTCACCGTATCATGGCAATCGACCGTGGAGAAAAGGAAAAGGTGCTTGCCGTTTCCATCGAGTTTGATAAGGAGTATATCATTGACTGGACCAATCGACGGTTTACGAAAAAACGCCAGAGTCCGTGTGTGGAATATATCGAGGAGGCTGTGCAGGACGGTCTGAAGCGGCTTGCCTTTCCTGCGGTGGAGCGTGAAATCCGATCCCAGCTGAGTGAAAAGGCACACGAGCAGTCGATTGAGGTATTCTCATTAAATCTGGAACGTCTGCTGATGCAGCCGCCGATGAAAAATAAAATGGTGCTTGGCTTTGACCCGGCCTTTCGTACCGGCTGTAAGCTGGCTGTCGTCGATAAAAACGGTAATATGCTGGATGTCAGTGTGATTTATCCGACACCGCCAAATGCCAAGATCAAAGAGGCGAAGGAGAAGATGCTGCAGCTGTTAAAGAAGTATCCCATTGATATTATCGCTATCGGAAACGGAACTGCCAGCCGTGAAAGCGAAGCCTTTGTTGCCGCATTGATTCGTGAATATCATCTGTCGGCTGCCTATACCATCGTTTCCGAAGCAGGGGCATCCGTGTATTCCGCAAGCAAGCTGGCACGGGAGGAATTTCCTGATCTGCATGTGGAGCAGCGCTCTGCCATTTCCATTGCACGCAGGATCATTGATCCGCTATCCGAGCTGATCAAAATCGATCCGCAGTCGATCGGTGTCGGGCAGTATCAGCATGACCTTCCCACCGCCCGTTTAAAGGATCGTCTTGATTTTGTTGTTTCCAAGGCGGTGAACCGGGTCGGTGTCAATGTGAATACCGCATCCCAGGAGCTGTTGAAAAACATATCCGGACTCAGCCAGGCTACAGCAAAATCCATTGTGGAATACCGCAGGGAGCACGGGGAGCTGAAAAACAGGAAGGAACTGAAGAAAATTCCGAAGATCGGTGCGAAATCGTATGAACAGGCGGCCGGCTTTTTGCGTATCGAGGATGGGGATGAGCTGCTGGATCGTACCAGTATTCATCCGGAAAGCTATGCCACAGCCAGAAAGGTGTTACAGCAGCTGGGTCTCAGTGAGCAGGATATGGGAAGTGAACAGGCACAGGAAGCGGTACAGCAGGCGGATGCTGACGGGCTGATTCGTGATTGTGAGAGTGACCGCTATACGATTCAGGATATCCTGGAGGCAATTGCGACACCGTTAAGAGATTATCGTGAACGGTATGATGCGCCGCTGTTAAGAAGCGATGTGCTGGAGCTTGAGGATCTGCATATCGGTGATCAGCTGGAGGGAGTTGTCCGCAATGTGGTGGATTTTGGAGCCTTTGTGGATATCGGACTGCATGAGGACGGTCTTGTGCATATCTCTAAAATGAGCAGGCACCGTATTGCACATCCAAGCGATAAGGTATCGGTAGGAGATATCGTGAAGGTCTGGGTGTATAACATTGATGAAGAAAAGCAGAAGGTACAGCTGTCACTGCTGCCGATGCAATAGAAATAAATTTACGGTTCTGTTGAACCGATGGATAAGAGTATTCATGAAAGCAGCCGTTAAGAACATTTGTTCAAAAAAACGGCTGCTCTTTTACAATTTCACATAATATTCTATGTGCAATGCAGGGGTTTTATAGTATAATAAACGTGTTCAAAACAAGGAGGACTATAGAATGTACCAATCAGAAGATCTAAAGGGAAAAGCGAACAACATTCGCAAGAACATCGTTAAGACGGTTACAGAAGCAAAATCCGGTCATCCGGGTGGAAGTCTGTCTTCTGTAGAAATCGCAACGGCAATTTACTTTACACAGATGGATATCACCCCAGACAACGTGGCATCAACGAATAGGGATCGTTTTGTCCTGTCAAAGGGTCATGCTTCACCGCTGCTGTATTCCGTACTGGCAGAGAAAGGGCTGATCGAAGAGGAAGAGCTGTTAACGTTCCGTAAAATCAACTCCCGCCTGCAGGGACATCCAAGTATGCGCAAGCTGCCTGGTGTCGATATGTCCACCGGATCACTGGGACAGGGAATCTCCTGTGCAGTCGGTATGGCACTGGCGAACAAATACAACAAGGAAGACCACCGTATTTATACGATTTTAGGTGATGGGGAATGTCAGGAAGGGCAGGTATGGGAAGCTGCTATGGCGGCATCACACTACAAGCTGGATAACCTGCTGGCATTTGTTGACCACAACGGTCTTCAGATTGACGGTAATGTAACCGATGTTATGAATCCAACACCGATTGATGAAAAATTCAAGGCATTTGGATGGAATGTGATCGTTCTGGAAAACGGAAATGATCTGGAAAGCGTAATTGCAGCTTGTGAGGAAGCAAAGACGGTCAAGGGAAAACCAACGGTTGTTGTTGCTCACACAGTTAAGGGTAAAGGCGTATCCTTCATGGAAAACAAAGCTGGCTGGCATGGAACTGCACCGAGTGCAGAACAGTGTGCGGAAGCAATTGCAGAACTTGAAGGAGGATGTAAATAATGGCAAAGATGGCTACTCGTGAAGCGTATGGAAAAGCGCTTGCTGAACTGGCAAAGGAAAATAAAAAGATTCTGGTACTGGATGCCGATTTATCCGGTTCCACAAAAACAGGCGAAGTGAAGAAGGTTGCACCTGAGCAGCATTTCAACTTCGGTATTGCAGAGGGCAATATGATGGCTGCGGCTGCCGGTATGGCAACAAGCGGAAACATCGTATTTGCAAGTACATTCGCAATGTTCGCTGCCGGACGTGCGTTTGAACAGGTGCGCAACTCCATCTGTTATCCGCACCTGAATGTAAAGGTGTGTGCAACACATGCCGGACTTACCGTAGGTGAGGATGGTGCAAGTCACCAGAGTGTTGAGGATGTTGCTTTGATGAGAAGCATTCCGGGTATGGTTGTTGTTTCACCGGCTGACGGAGTGGAAACAAAGGCGGCAATTCGTGCAGTGGCTGAATACGATGGTCCATGCTATGTACGTCTGGGTAGAATGGCAGTTGAGGATGTATATACAGAAGATACGCTGAACTTCCAGATTGGAAAAGGAAACGTGGTCCGCAAAGGAAACAGCGTTGCGCTGATTGCGACCGGTATCATGGTGGAGGCTGCCATGAAGGCTGCGGATATCCTGAAGGAAAACGGTATGGATGTAACGGTTGTTGATATGCACACCATCAAACCGATTGACGAAGAGCTGATCGTTGAACTGACAAAGGATCACGATCTGTTTGTAACCTGTGAAGAGCACAGTGTTATCGGCGGTTTGGGTAGTGCTGTTGCCGAGGTACTCAGTCAAAAGGCACCGAAGAAGCTTGCCATGGTAGGAATCAAGGATACCTTTGGAGAAAGCGGAACACCGGCTGCACTGCTTGAGAAATACGGTCTCACTGCAAACGATATCGTTAAGGCAGTGGAAGACAATAAGTAAATTATAGGATAGAAAGCTGTAAGATTTGGTTATCGGATAAAATCTTGCAGCTTTTTTATGTTCCTGCGCCTTTTTACAGCGATGGGAAAAATTAGGATATGATAGAGACGTGCTTATGCAGGTCATTATCGAAAAGTCTGTAATTAACGGAAGAAACAGCAAGGGTGTTGAAAGCGATGCATAGGAGTATGCTGAAAATATGCTATCTATAAGAGACATATCACATAAACTGCTGATGAAAAAGGAAAGATAAATACATTGTGCGGGATTGCTTTGACTGATGCATGATAGGAAACTGTGTACATCTTCCATATATTTTCTGTCTGTCATATCAGAAGGGTGGCAGAGGCTGCACTGTATGATGTTCTTAAGGGGTGTATATAAAGACGAATATAAAAAAAGCAGAACCTGTGTGTTCTGCCTCTTTCCTATTTGTTTTTTACATCTGCTATTGCAGTGTAAACAGCCTTTGCATCCAGGACATTGCCATATTCTGTAGCACTGCCGCCTTCCTCAACAAGGGTTTTCTCTATTTTCTCTGCCTTGGCGCTGATGACCATATACTGATGACCGTCCTTCATTCTGGCAACACTGATCAGACAATAGCCTGCCTCAGGTGTAAAGCCGCTTTTACCGCCAATGATTTCTCCGCCTGGAAACTTCAGATCCTTATCATAAAACAGAAGGGTGCTCCTCAGCTTCAGCCCATTTGGGTGCTGTTTGGTTGCAGGTATGGTATACCGCAGGGTTGTCATCACCTTGCGAAAGGCAGGATTTTTCCATGCGTGATCCATCATTTTTTTCATATCCTGCAGCGTTGTATAGTGCTGTTTATCCTGTAGTCCTGTCGTATTTGTGAAATGCGTATGCAGCATTCCCATACCGTTGGCCTTTTCATTCATATCCTTCACAAATTTGGAAATACTGCCATTCAAGTGATTAGCCAAAGCGTTTGCACCATCTGCACCGGAGGGAAGAATGAGTGCGTATAAAAGATCCTCCAGTGTTACCTGTTCTCCTGCTTCCAGACCTGCGACACTTGCATTTGCTTCCGCAAGCCCTTCAATATCCTGTTCTGTAATCGTTATTTTTTTATGCAGATTCTCCATGTTATCCAGGGCGACGATTGCGGTGAGCACCTTTGTCAGGGATGCGGGAAACAGCCTTTCATCACTGTTTTTTTCATAGAGTACCTGCTGATCCTGTAAGTCGATCACCATGGCATAGCGGCTGTTCAGGGTCATACTCTTTAGCCTTTTCTTTATGTTCTGCTGATTTGCATCAAGACCTTGCCCTGTGACGGGGGTTGATGCTTCCTCCTGCTTCATGAAATCAGGATAATACTCTTTGATTTGTATGTACATAGCGACATCCAGAAACAGCAGAAGCAGAGCTGCTGCCGCCACGAGCCACCATCTTTTTCTTATATTTCGCATTGCTGTCAACTCCTCCAATATCATAACACAGATAGTAAAATAGTCTATGGCAAATATGGGAAAATTGCCTCTTAATTTTTTCTTACATTGCAAACTTGTCGCGACGAATGTGGCGGGATTTGTTATAATAGAAACATGGAGGGATTTTTCATGCAGACAAAAATACTGGTATTAGATGATGAAAAGGAAATTGCAGACCTCGTTGCGCTGTATCTGAACAATGAAGGCTATGAAGTACATAAATTTTATGACAGCAAGGATGCGCTGGAATATATGAAAAATAACCGCGTTGATCTGGCACTGCTGGATGTGATGATGCCGGAAATCAGCGGCTTTGAAATATGCAGAATCATACGGGAAAAATATATGTTTCCGGTCATCATGCTGACTGCCAAGGTGGAGGATGTGGATAAGATACAGGGACTTTCTCTGGGAGCGGATGACTATATCACAAAGCCGTTTAATCCGCTGGAGCTGGTGGCCCGTGTCAAGGCACAGCTGCGCCGCTATAAAAAATATAACCCGTCACAGGAAAATGTGAATGTGATTGACTTTAAGGGGCTGATCATCGACAATGATTCCCATCGATGCACCCTGTATGACGAAGTGCTTAATCTGACACCGATTGAATTTTCAATCCTGTGGTATCTGTGCAAAAACCGCGGGCGTGTGATCACCAGTGAAGAGCTGTTTGAGGCTGTGTGGAAGGAAAAATACTTTGACAGCAACAATACGGTAATGGTGCATATCCGCCGTCTGCGTGAAAAAATGCATGAGCCGCCGAGAAATCCGAAATTCATCAAAACGGTGTGGGGCGTAGGATACCAGATTGAAGAATAGCACCTATCGCAGATTGCGCAAGCATCTGGCGTATCTGTATCTCTTTATGACAGCGCTGGTTATGGGAATCATCGGCATTCTTATTTTTCTGCTGGATCATTACGCACAGGTTTTCAGTAATCAGGGAACACTCAGGGATTCAGATTTTCTGCTGTTTTATCTGAAGCATGAGCTGGAGTTCAATCTGTTTCTGCTGGCAGCAGGCACAGCGCTTCTGCTGTATCTGTTTGTACTGCTCTTCTTTCAAAATCTGGATGTCCTGCTTGATACAGTGCAGGGTAAGCCGGTGGACCGACTGCCGTTCAGCTACCGTTATCTGCCGGAAATGGATATGGCCAGAGGACGGATTCAGGATATGCTGGAGAAAAAGCAGCATACCCGTCAGCTGTCGGTTCAGGAGAAGGAGCATAAAAACGAGCTGCTGATGTATCTCGCACATGACCTGAAAACACCGCTTACATCAATGATTGGCTATATTAACCATATTCTTGATCACAAGGTGGATCAGGAGCAGCTGGATACCTCGATTCGCATCACCTATGAAAAGGCACAGCGTCTGGATGATCTGATAGATGAATTTTCAGAAATTCTGCGGTATGACGATAAGGTGTCACAGCTGGAGGTCACCAGAATTGATCTGAATACCATGCTGCAGCAGCAGCTGGCAGGCTTTTATCCGCTTATGGAGGAAAAGGGAATCCGGCTGCAGCTGCATCTGGCGGATCATATGGAAATCAGCGGAGACTTCGATAAACTGCAGCGTGTCTTTGATAATCTTATGCGAAATGCCATCAACTACAGCATTCCCCAGACGGAAATCCGGATCGCCGGTATGCTGTATGAGGATGGTGTCTGCCTGACCTACAGCAATGAAGGAGAAGCCATGGATGCCGCTTCCGTGCAGCATCTGTTCGACAAATTTTATCGGGCGGGAAGTGCACGGACATCGACCAGCGGAGGTGCCGGGCTGGGACTGGCGATTGCCAGAGAAATCATTGAGCTGCATCAGGGGGAAATCAAAGCCGACATGGAAGGTACGACGATTACCTTTACCCTGCGGCTTCCGTATGAACAGAAGGTGATACTGTGAAACACGCCAATTTAAAAGCCCTGCGTCGCCGTCTGTTTATCAAATATGCATGCATTATCATTGGTATCACGCTGGGGACGATAACACTGATTTATCTCTTTGATGATGTGCTGAACGGTGTTGTCATCGACTTTATCCGGCTGTTTATGGAAACCGGAGATCCCTTTGCGATGTTTCGCAAAATTTATATGATTGTGCTGCCGCTGCTTATTGTGGCCGCCATTATTCTTATGATTTATTTCCTCTGTCGTGATCTTGTCAATTATATGCGGATATTGATGCGGGGCATGGAGGATGTTATGCGCAAGGATCGCTCCCGTTTTGATTTTCCAAAGGAAATGAAGGAAGCGGAACAGCTGATAATGGCGCTGTCTGATGATTATCAGAATTATCTGAAGGCTGCTGCACAGGATGAGGAAAAGAAAAAGGATTTGATTTATCTGCTGGCGCAGGATATCAAAATGCCGTTGTCCAATATTTTAATGTATTTGGAATTTCTGCATAAGGAAACCCGTATTTCCCCGGAAATTCAGAAGGACTTTGTCATACAGGTACTGCATAAGTCGCTGGACTTGGAGGATATGATCAATGAGTTTTTCGATATCACCCGGTTCAATCTGCAATATGCGAAATGGAATCCGGAGCATATGTATCTGGATCGCATGATGGAACAGGTGGTGGATGAGTACTATATGCTGATGGAAGCAAAGCAGATGGAGGTATCCATAGAAAGCGGCAGCGGCCTTGCATTGTTTGCGGATAATGAAAAGATAGCACGCGTCATGCGGGACCTTCTGCGCAATTTAGTTGAGCTGGGACGGGTGAAAGCGACGATTCATATCCGGATGCAGGAGTTTGATGAGCGCTATGAGGTGCTTATGGAGGTGGAATCCAGACATCTCTCAGCATATCAGATTGCCCATATCTTTCACAATTATTACCGGCTGGAGGATGTGCATGGCGAGGGCAACCTGCATGTTCTGGGGCTGGGGATTGCCAGACAGATTATGGATATGCAGAAGGGGACACTGCGGGCAAGCTCGATAGACAAGCTGTTAAGCTTTACAGTTCAGATTCCAAAGGCTTTTGTACCGGGACATAAGGAATCCGTGGTATAATACGATAGAAAGAAAAACAGGTGATGAAATGAATATAGAAATAGGAGAAGTATTTCCTTCCGCAATCGAAGAGGAAGGAACCGTTATGGATTTCGTTGATGATGAATTTGTATTCGTTATCAAGGATGAGGTCTGGATGGATGAGGAATGTCAGGCAATGAAGCACAATCCGCTGACACTGGATTTTGTGTATAAATATGATATCGCCGTCTTTCTGCTGACACTGGAGGATGCTGTTGATACCAGCGACTTCATATTTAATGTACATGACAACGAATATCCGGAACATCTGTATCGCAGCTTTGAAAACGGCGACGGCTATGGTATGACGCTGTATCTGATTAACAGTATGAATACGGTATGCGCAAAGCGCCGCGTCCGTCTGTCACAGGGTATGTCCAATACGATTTCCCAATATCTTGCAAAACAGAAGCAGGCTCCCTTTATGGAAGAGGAATTCCTGTGCAATCTGCAGGGGCTGCAGTCTGCCTGGGAACCGTTCGAAATGCAGAAGATGGCATTGGGAAGCGAAACCTTCAAATAAGCAATGTAAGAAAATGAAAGTGATATGTAATTTTTATCATTTTGTATTGTGATTTTTTCACAATTACAGTATAATGGAAAATAAGCTTAAGAAGGAGGAATTGTATGAGAGCAGTTGTGAGTGTAATCGGAAAGGATATGGTGGGAATCCTCGCCAAAGTCAGCGCAGAGTGTGAGAATGCAAATATGAATGTGATCGAGGTGTCCCAGACGCTGCTTCAGGATATGTTCGCAATGATCATGCTGATCGATATTACAAAGGGAAATACGACACTGGCCGATTTTGCGGCTCATATGGAGAATGTGGGAAAACAGAGTGGTTTGACCATTCATGTTATGCACGAGGACATATTCAACTCCATGCATAAGATATAGGATGGTGAACGTATGATAAACGTACATGATATACTGGAAACCATAAAGATGATTGATGAGGAATATCTCGATGTTCGTACAATCACGATGGGAATTTCTCTATTGGACTGCTGTGACAGTGATATAGATAAGTCCTGTGAGAAGATTTACAATAAGATTACACATCTGGCAAAGAATCTTGTCAAGACGGGAGAGGATATTGAACGGGAATACGGTATTCCTATCATCAACAAGCGGATTTCCGTTACACCGATCGCCATGCTTGTGGCTGTCAGCGGCGGTGATCCTGTAAAGTATGCACATACCCTTGAGCGCTGTGCACAGGCGGTGGGCGTTAATTTTATCGGCGGTTACTCCGCACTTGTCCAAAAGGGCTGTGCGGCAGGTGATCGCGAGCTGATGGAATCCATTCCAAGAGCATTGGCGGAAACAGAGCATGTATGTGCGTCCGTCAATGTCGGTTCTACCAAGGCCGGTATCAATATGAATGCGGTGGAGCTGATGGGACGCATGGTGAAGGAGGCTGCCGAGCTGACGAAGGATCGTAACTGCATCGGTGCTGCCAAGCTGGTCGTCTTCTGCAATGCGCCGGAGGATAATCCGTTTATGGCGGGTGCATTCCACGGTGTCGGAGAAGCTGACTGCGTCATCAATGTCGGTGTCAGCGGTCCGGGTGTTGTCCGTGCCGCATTGGCAAAGGCGGATAAGTCACTGCCAATGAATGAGCTTGCGGATATTATTAAGAAAACAGCCTTCAAGGTTACCCGTATGGGACAGCTGGTGGGAACGCTGGCAAGTGAACGTCTGGGTGTTCCGTTTGGTATCGTGGATCTGTCACTGGCACCTACTCCTGCCATCGGGGATTCCGTTGCCTATATTTTAGAGGAAATGGGTCTGGAAAGCTGTGGTGCCTATGGAACGACTGCCTGTCTGGCAATGCTGAACGATGCAGTGAAAAAGGGCGGTGTCATGGCCAGCAGTACGGTCGGCGGACTTTCCGGTGCCTTTATACCGGTGAGTGAGGATGCCGGAATGATTGCGGCAACCAGAGCGGGTACCCTGTGTCTGGAAAAGCTGGAGGCTATGACAGCAGTATGCTCGGTTGGTCTGGACATGGTTGTCATTCCGGGTGAAACAACGCCGGAGGTTATTTCCGGTATCATTGCGGATGAGGCTGCCATCGGTATGGTCAATTCCAAAACGACTGCGGTTCGCGCCATTCCTGCAATCGGCAAGAAGGTTGGGGAAGAGCTGGAATTTGGCGGCTTGCTGGGAAGCGGTCCTGTGATGAACATCAATCAGACAGACTGTTCGGTTATGATACATAGAAAGGGAAGAATTCCTGCACCGATTCAGGCCTTGAAGAACTAACCACAGGTGAAAAATCATATCAGAGGAACCATATTATATAAAAGCTTTCAACGGCTATCATGAAGTGATTCAGGACATAGAGCGGCAATGTATTCTATGTCCTTTTTCCCGTTGTGAATGGAAATGACCTTTTCTTATGATATGCAGTTTTGCTGCAGCAGGCGCAGCGTTACCGGATAGAAGCATGCTGTGCCCTTTCTTCTCCTGCCTGCATTCAGCCATGAAGTATCGTCACTCCTTTATCTCCAAGCTTATTGAATGGAGTAAAGCAATACCGGGGATAGTCAAATAACTCACAACGGTACATGGTCTGTTGTTTCCCTCTTCACATGGCACCCCTGACAATAATCTGTGGGGAACTATATTTGTCGCATGCTTATCGGATTCAAAAACTATGCAGACCGCTATTCAGGAAGATGCTTCTCTTGTCTGCCGTCGTTTGCTGTGCTATGATAAAAATAAGAGATGGGAGAGCAAGCATATGAAAAAAGATATCGTTGAGCTGCGGCATCAGCTTCAGAAAATTGAATCGGATAAGCTGTATCTGGAGGAATGCATCGAGCGTCTTCATGAGGTGGAGAGTGCTTTACGGCAGGCCGAGAAACAGCTGAAAAAGGAAACCCGTGATGTGGAAAAGCTGAATACCGCATCCGTTGCCTCCATCCTTGCATTTTTTGCAAAGGATAAGGAGGAGCGCCTGGTGAAGGAAGAACAGGAGGCGCTGCAGGCTGCACTTCATGTGCGGCAGCTTCATGAAAATGCTAAGGCACTGCGGCAGGATATGGATGCCTGTGAGCTGAATATCGTACAGGAGGAGCTGGTTCGACAGCAGCTTGCGGAATGTGAGCTTGCGGAAGCGATACAGCATTCTCCCTACGGAGAAGCGCTGCGTGAGCAGAAGCAGCTTGTAGATGCGCATACACAGCGGTTAAAGGAAATTCAGGAAGCACTAGAGGCCGGCTATCTTGTGCTGGATCAGCTGAAAAATGCGCTTCGTAGCCTGGACAGTGCATCCTCCTGGGGCTTTATGGATATCGCAGGCGGCGGGATTCTCTCTACTGCTATGAAGCATTCCGCAGTTGACAAGGCACAGAAAAAAATCGCACTACTGAAAATCAATTTGTATAAGTTTCAGAAGGAGGTTCAGGATGTTCAGGGATTTCAGATAAATACCGTGAAGCTTTCTGATGGAACGGTTGCAATGGATTATCTTTTTGATAATATTTTTACGAATATGTTCGTGCAGTCCAAAATCCGGGAATCAGAAAAATCGCTGCAGCAGGCGAAACGTAGAATTGATCAAATTATGGATTCGTTATTGCAGGAGCGCCAGCACACACAGCAACAGCTGGAAAGGGAACAGGCAGCCTATGAGCGCATGTGCAGGGAGTCTGTAGATTAGAAACAGCAGCTGCTTCTGGCGCTCGTTCTTCTGCTGTGCAATGCATGAGATAAACAATGATTGGCTATTGGCTGTCCCTGAACATGGGAAAAAGCGGAAGACAAAGAAAGCCTGACTTATCGGGGTTGGTTCTTATTTGATTGTGGGTGAATTAAAATAAAGGAGAATTCGATACTATTGCAAGTTATCTGTCGTATTTGAATGCTTCCTTTTGAAAGCACCCTGAATAAGAAAGATTCTGTTTAGCTCTTCTTTTTTACGTTGCTTATGTGTGTATCCTGAAGCAAGGAAGAACCCGGCTTTTCATCTGTGGCTTCCTGTCTGCTTCCGGATTTCAAATGTGTTCTTTCTGTTTTCTGAAGACCATAAGGAATACTGCTGAGCATACGTTTTGGCTACTATTCATCGCGTTAGCATAGAAAAATGCATTTCCCTGCAAAAGCATAGAAGAACATCAGAATATGGCTGTCAACGCTATGTATCTCTTGTATTTTGCAAATACGCTCAGAATTTGGAGGAAAATAGGAATACGATCTGCTGTATTTTCCTGTTTTCTTTTTTAAATCATTATATATTTTACAGTATTTGTGATAAAATAGAAAAAGCATTGGAAAAGGAGAGATAACATGCTGGAATTGCGCAATGTATCCTTTGAGGTAGATGGAAAAAAGATTTTAAACAACATCAGTCTGACGATGGAAGACAATAGATTTACCGTAATTACAGGCCCCAACGGCGGTGGGAAATCAACGCTGGCAAAGCTGATTATGGGGATTGAAAAACCAACAGAGGGAGAGATTTTGTTTGACGGGGAGGACATTACGGCAATGTCTATCGACGAACGGGCAAAACGAAAGATCGGTTATGCCTTTCAGCAGCCCCCCAGATTTAAGGGAATGAGTGTGCGTAAGCTTTTGTCCCTGGCACACGGTAAGGATTTGGATGAGGAAATCTGCTGCAGCTATCTGACGGATGTCGGACTGTGCTCCAAAGATTATCTGAACAGAGATGTGGATGCTTCTCTGTCCGGAGGCGAGGTAAAGCGGATTGAAATTGCGAGTATTCTCGCGCGCGACTTAAAGCTTTCTATATTCGATGAACCCGAGGCGGGCATCGATCTGTGGAGCTTTGCGAAGCTGGTGGAAACCTTCCAGAAGCTGCAAAGGGAATCCAGACAGTCCATTATCCTGATATCCCATCAGGAGCGGATCATGCAGCTGGCGGATGAAATCATTATTATCGAAAACGGGGCAATCAAAACAAAAGGGAAGAGGGATGATATTCTTCCGTCACTTATGAGTGAATTTGATTCCTGTGAATTTAAAAAGTAGGTGAGGCAGATGGAACAGATGGAAAAAAATCTGCTGAAGACAGTAGCGGATATCAGCGGCTTTATGCCGGGCAGTGCCTTCAGCTTAAGAAAAAACGGAGCAGGTGTGGAACGTCACTCTACAGAGCATGTAAAAATTCTGGCAAAAACAGACAAGCCGGGTATCGATATCATCGTGGATGACAATACGGTGGGGGAAAGTATACATATTCCGGTTATTCTGACAGACAGCGGCATTCAGGATATGGTATATAACGATTTCTATATCGGAGAGGGTGCGGATGTGGAGATTGTAGCCGGATGCGGTATTCACAATGACGGCTGTGACACTTCACAGCATGACGGAATTCATACCTTTCATATCGGAAGGAATGCCAGCATTACCTATACGGAAAAGCATTATGGAGAAGGCAGCGGCAGCGGAGGCAGAATACTGAATCCGACAACCGTCATTCATATGGAGGAAGGCTCCTTTGCCAAAATGGATATGAGCCAGATTAAAGGGGTTGACTCCACCTTTCGTAAAACGGAGGCAAATTTAGGTGCATCTGCCAAGCTGGTGATCAATGAAAAGCTGATGACGCATGGAGAGCAGAAGGCACATTCGGATGTGACGGTGAATCTGAATGGAGAGGACAGCGTTGTTCAGATTGTTTCCCGATCTGTGGGAAAAGATACTTCCGTGCAGGTGTTTCATCCGATCGCAGTGGGAAATAATCGTTCCCGTGCACATATTCAGTGCGATTCCATCATTATGGGAAAAGCAAAAATCAGTTCAATACCGGAAATTGCTGCGAATCATGTGGATGCGGAAATCATTCATGAGGCAGCAATCGGAAAAATCAACAATGATCAGCTGATTAAATTGCAGACATTCGGGCTAAACAGTGAGGAAGCGGAAAAAGTCATTGTGGATGGGTTCTTAAAGTGATTAAAAAAATAATATTTACGACTAGGAGAGTTTTCTTCCCGGTGGCAGTACAGGGAGGATCTCTTTTTTTCTATTCTGAAAGAAATCTGAACTATATCTTGACCTTCTCCCTGAGTGAAGGTGTACGATATGCATGAGGTGATACAACTGTATGAGATAAAGGAGCTGGCAGAGCTGTATGGAATCTAAACAATCATTGAGGCGCTGACACTATCTTTGCGGAAGAAGGCTTTATATGCACAAATTATAAGGTTTCTGATATTCTGTGGATTTTTGTGGCTGATTTAGAATAAGACAGGTAATGCAGGAAAAATAAACGCTTTATCTGATATCTGTGATTCATCGATAGGTGATTTTGCGAAAGCATAATAGGATACCTGTATAGAAACGAGGTGCATGTGTGCAGCAAAAGAAGATTGGCATGCAGATTTCTACAGCAAATCTTTCAGAATTATCTGTGTAATTGGGAATGTGAAGAATTATGTGTAAGTAAAAATCGACAGGTTTAGATAGTAGAT